>Ga0116230_10007341_pt1 | contig 10886 bp, 14 predicted proteins | sample S1TSphfallax_3_FD_88678 | JGI IMG/M metagenome (GOLD analysis project Ga0116230, IMG submission 88678) | Host-associated microbial communities from peat moss isolated from Minnesota, USA - S1T2_Fd - Sphagnum fallax MG | ecosystem: Host-associated > Plants > Peat moss > Unclassified | place...
ATGCAGCTCGACGCGCAATTGGCCGAGCGTAACGTCACGATCGAACTTTCGGACGAGGCCCGCACATGGCTGACTGAAAACGGCTATGACGAGCACATGGGTGCGCGTCCGATGGCGCGTGTCATCCAGACAACGATTAAGACGCCGCTGGCCGATGAAGTGCTCTTCGGCAAGTTGAAGAATGGCGGCAATGTCAAGGTCGTCGTCACGACCGATGATGAAGGCGTGAAGAAGCTGAGCTTCGTGTTCCCGGAAGGGCCGGTTCTGCCGCGTCCTGAAAAGGATATCGTTGAAGCAGGCAAAAAGCGCGTCAAAGCCGAGCCGGAAGTGCGCCGCGCCAAGGCGCGCAAAGGTAAGGGCGGTGATGAGCCTGAGAGTGAGAGTGACGAACCGATCGATCCATCGCTTGAGAGCGATGCGCCAGAGACGGTGGCCCATACGGATGAGCCGTCGAAATAATGCGAAGGGCGCATTTCAAAGTTTAATCGCTTTGAATTGGAACCGATGACATTCAAAATCCAAAAAGGCCCTGCTGGCATTCAGCGGGGCCTTTTTGATTCCCATAATTCTTGGGAAAAGTTCGCGGACCTTTTCGATTTCAGTGAATGCAGCGCCATAGCGGCGTAAAGTTTCGAGCGACATCGTGATGACCCAAGGTGATGAAGCATGACCGTGGGACTGCCTTGAATTCCCGTTATCGCTTTGAAAGCTGAAAGTTCAAGAAACGAACCAAGATGCTCTAGATTCAAAAAGTTGAGCATCGGATTTATCCCAAAACCGGTATCGACTTTTGGGTCCGATGCTCTAGCGACTCTTGGTATGAAACTGGAAAAATGAGGGAGTGCGACATGAGCGGTTCCGCGCAGCAAGCTTTGGCCGATGATGAATCACTCGTTCTCTCGAACACATTTTTTGAAGAGTTGGCCGCGGCTGAAAAAGTGCCCGTAGCAACCATTTCCGCGTGTCTTGCCGATTTCGATGCCGTGGCTCCCAGCCTTCGCGACCTGCTGTCGCGCGCCGCGAATGAAGAGGTTTTGAGTGAAGCGGAAGAACAAGTTCTTTTTTGGGGTGTCCATATTCTGGCGCTTGGCCGCGATCGTTCATGCTTCAAACCAATGTTGAAACTCCTCAGCCGTGCGGAGGAAGATCTGGACAATCTCTTCGGTGATGCTCTCAACGAGACTTTGCCAAGCGCCGTCGTCAATATGTTTGATGATGATGCCGCGGCACTGTTCGATTTGCTTGCCAAGCGCGATATATCGGGTTTCGTGAAATGGAATCTGTTCGATGCGCTCGCGTTTCTCACCTTCGAAGGCAAAGTCGAAAAAGACCGGACCGAGGCGTTTCTTATTCGCTTCGATGCCGAGAGTTTGGCTGACGAGGAAGATTATGCCTGGGTTGGCTGGCAGGACGCTATTTCCTTGCTCGGGCTTCGCTCACTTGCGGAGCGGGTTGAGCGCCGGTCGCATCAGGATCTTCTGATCGATTTCTTTGGCGAAGGTCCGAAAGCTTTTTATGAGGATCTCGAAGCGGCGGAGCAGGCGGCGCCCGACGATATGTCTCGGTTCAAGAAATGTCATATCGGCTATCTGGACGATATCGAGGAAGCGCTGAGCTGGATGAATTTCGGCACGAGAGAAGATGAAGACATCTATCCCGAAGTGTCGAATCGACCGTCGGCGGAACCCTTGTTAAACCCTTGGCGGAATGTCGGACGAAACGATCCGTGCCCCTGCGGCAGCGGTAAAAAATATAAAAAATGTTGTCTCTCGTGACTTTATCGAGTGCTTCCCGCAGCTTCCCGCATGTGAGGGGCTTGAGCGCCGATGCACCGGTGAAGACATAGAGCAAGCGAAGAGATTTCGTCGAAAGCCGAATATTCTCACAAGCTGTTTTTAGAGCGCTTATCGCTTGGGTGGACTCACCCAAGCGATAAGAATTCGCTCCAAATCAATATGATGGAGCATGTTCTTTTCGCAAAACCGCGCACAGTTTTGCGGAACATGCTCTAAGACAGCGCCGCGACGATCTTGGCACGGTTGGCTTCCAGCACCTCGGTCTTTTCCATCACGCCCGTGTGCGGGCGCAGTTCGACGCCAGACCAGCGCGGTAGAATATGGAAATGCAGGTGGAAGACGACCTGGCCGCCCGCGGGCTCGTTATATTGGTGCAGCGTGATGCCATGGGCCTGCATGCCGGTCTTGGCTGCCTGTGCCACCTTCTGCACGCGAGTGATGAATTTGCTCAAATCGTCCGGCGGGAGATCGAGAAAATTCCGCGCGGGCGCTTTCGGAATGACGAGGCAATGGCCTTGCGCGCGCGGCATGATGTCCATGAAAGAGAGCGCGACATCGTCTTCGAAAATTTTATGGCAGGGCAACTCGCCGCGCAAAATTTTGGCGAAGATATTGGTGTCTTCATAGGCCGCCGTCATGGCCGCTCCTTAGAAATTTAAAGTCATTTAGAGCATCTGATTTATCCCAAAACCGGTATCCACTTTTGGGTCCGATGCTCTAGCTCTTCATAATTCATGGCGCCGGGTTGCGCCACTGATCCGTCCGTGAGCACCCCGCTTGAGATGTTTTCGTTGCTTTCGACATTGTCACCTCGGGACTCTGTCAGCTTCTGCCGTCGACGCTTGCCAAATGGTGCCCGCGATGTGGCCATATCGCCGGATGCAGCGCTATCAGCAAAAACGGATGATTTGCTTCTTTCTGCCATGCCCGCGTAATCTATCTGCGGAGATTTGGTCATAAACGAAGCGGAATTGACCGAGCGATTTAAGGCTTGGCCAAATTTGTCTCCACAAGCACCGTCTCTTCATCGAACTCCGCTGCATGCCATGTGTTTGGTACGAAGTGAAAGATGGCACCTGGCCCAAAGCGCTTTTTGCCCTCCTCGGTTTCGAGTGTCCCTGAGCCTGAGATCACCTGTACAAATTGCTCGAACTCATGTGCATGGCGCTGCGCCGCCGTACCCTTTGCGATGATGACACGGACGAGCGAGGCACTGGAACCATTAATGATGGTCTTACGCACCGCTGGCGTGTTGGCTTGTTCTTCCAGAGCGTCCCAATGCAATAATATCGGCATCGCGCTCACTCACCCTTCTTGAAGGGCACATGCTCAGCATATTCCTCGTTGGACTCGTCGATATAGGCGCGTTCTTTCTGCAAGAACTCGTCGATCGCATGCGCATAGCGCGGGTCGGCGATTTCATGCACGGAGTAGGTGATAGCCGGACCATAGCCGCGTGCGAGTTTATGCTCGCCCTGCGCACCTGCCTCGACGCGTGAGAGCCCATGCGTGATCGCATATTCGATGGCTTGATAGTAGCAGACCTCGAAATGCAGAAACGGATGCTCTTCGAGGCAGCCCCAATTGCGGCCGTAAAGCGCGTCCTTGCCGATGAAGTTGATGGCGCCTGCGATATAGCGGCCCGCGCGTTTTGCCATTACGAGCAAAATATCCTCGGGCATGCTTTCGCCGATCAGCGAAAAGAATGGGCGCGTCAGATAGGGCTTGCCCCATTTGCGTGAGCCCGTATCGGTATAGAAAAAATAAAATGCGTCCCAATGTTCTTCTTTGAGATCCTTGCCGGTGAGAAGTTCGATCGTGATGCCATTGGCGGCAAGCGCGTCCTTGCGCTCGCGGCGGATCATCTTGCGCTTGCGCGAGGCGAGATCGGCGAGAAAGCCTTCGAATGTGCCATAGTCTTTGTTGATGAAATGAAATTGCTGTCCGGTGCGCTGCAGAAAACCTTCCTTGCCCATGGCGTCCCATTCGGCCTTGGTGAGGAAGGTGATGTGGATCGATGAGGCGCCGATCTTTTCGCGCCAGGCGCGCAAACCAAGCACAAGGGCGTGCTGCGCCGGTTCACCGGCGCTCGGCAGCACGAGCAATCTGCGGCCGGTCGCGGGCGTAAATGGCACGCAGACTTGAAGCTTCGGATAATATTGCAAGCCGCCGCGCTGATAGGCATCGGCCCAGCCGTAATCGAAAACGAACTCGCCCATCGAGTGCATCTTCAAATAGGCAGGCGTCCCGCCAACGATTTTGCCTTCGACCTGATCATCGACAACAATATGCGTGACCGTCCATCCGGTTTTGGGGCCGACGGAGCCGGAGGTCTCCAGCGCTTGCAGGAACGCGTGCCGGATGAACGGATTATAGCGTTCCTTCAGCGGGTCGGCGCAGGAGGCCGCGCCAGCCGGGATGCTCTCATCGACGCTGAGGCTTTCTCCGTTCACTTGCGGATTGGCGCAAGCGTCCCATTGCGCGGCGTTAAGCTCACTCATCGATTGAACGATGCGGATTTTATAGGTGGAAGTCATTACGCCAAAGCATCGAGAAATGTTGCTGCATTCTAACCTCTTGCTGAGATGCGGCAATCGAATTCAAGACGCATTTGTCTCCGGCCTTTTCAGCGTAGCGGCGAGCGCTTGCGACGCGGCTTCAAGTCCGGTTTCGTAGGCGCCATGCGCCGTGGAGAAATAATGAGCCGAACAGGCTTCTCCTGCGAAAAACAGGCGATCATCGACGGATTCGGCCAATTTCAGGCGTGCACCGGCATGGCCAGGCCGCGCATAAGAGTAAGAGCCGTGAGAAAGCGGCTCTTGAGCCCAGCCTGTCGCAAGCACGAAATGTAAACGCTGACGAATAGCTTCGCCGAACAAAAACGCCAATTCGCCGCAGGCAAAAGCGAATGTGGCCGGTGGTCCGGCCTTTTCCAAGTCACGCGCCAGAGAGCCGCCGAAATAAGCCTCGATCAAGGGACGCCCGAAGGGCCGCAGATGGTAACTGGCTGTGGCGACACGATCGATGCGGCCAAAGAGATGACCATCGATTGGTAAATCGCCGGGCGCGTCAATCGCGATGAAAAGCTTATTGGCGATACCCAATGGGAGGCCTTCCGCGGCCTCGGACTTGCCCGGCAATTCAGGCCGAAATCGCAGCGCGCCCGATAGCAAGAGAGTTGGCGGCACGGTGACGATGACGGCTTTTGCCTTCACCGTGCCTTTCGATGTTGCGATCTTTATGCGAGGTCCGCTGTGGTCGATGTCCGAGACCGTGCATTGAAAGGCGATCGGAAGGCCGGCCGCGCCTATGGCCATGATCGCTGCGCCATAACCCTCATTGATACGCCAATTGATCTCCGTGTCATGATAATTGGCGCTATCCAGCGCCGACAGATGTTCGAGCTCCACGCCGCTCATGTAACAGCTGACGGCATCGATCAGCGGGTTCCAGCGGTTGGCCGGTTCCAGCAAACGCGCGGCTGGCTGGTCGCGTCTGGTTTTGGCTGCATCCGACAAACGCATGTTGAATTGGCCGGCCGCCTGCGCGAAAGCCTCCTGATCTTTTCGCGGAAACCCCAGATCGAAAGCTTGCTCGCCCCACGCGGGGAGCGTGCGGTCGATCGTAAACCCCGCCGTTTCGGCAAGGCCGCGCCAGGCATTGCGATCAGCCGAATGAAGCCAGCCGCAGCCGTGATCTATCGGGTAGCCGCCGGTGCGCTCTGTAAACGCGCGGCCGCCGCAGCGGGCTCTTGCTTCGACGATGAGAAAAGAAGCCGATGTTTGCGAAAGCCGCATGCCCGCGGCGAGACCAGCCGCGCCAGCGCCTATGATGAGGATATCGACATCATTCATACGGTTGGTTTCTCATCGGCGGTGTTTTTCAGCCATCGCGGAGTCGTATCTGAGATCTATTTGGGGCAGCTTCATGAAGAGGCCAGGCTTGTTGCAGGACAATGACCGGCGCGCGGATAAGATGCTCTAGATTCAAAAAGTTGAGCATCGGATTTATCCCAAAACCGGTATCCACTTTTGGGTCCGATGCTCTAGACGCCGGCCGTTTTGCCGGAAGCCGTCTTTTTGCTTGAAGCCATCTTGCCTTCGCGGGCCAACGACGCGAGAATGTCAGAAAATTTTGCATCTCATTTGCGTCTAAGGAGAAAATGATGCGGCGCTCATTGATTGCCATTTTTCTCGTTTTCGCGGCCTCGGCCGCTTACGCGGACGATACATGCAAAAGCCGCGCAGCCGATAAGAAACTTGCCGGTGCCGCGCTCACGAGCTTCTCCAAGAAATGTGCGAGCGACGCGCAAACCTCTTGCGATCAGCAGGCGGCCGATAAGAAATTGAGCGGCGCTGCGAAGACGAGCTTCACCAAAAAATGCGTCAAGGACGCTGTTGGCAGCTGAGTTTCACGACGCCCTGCGTCAGCCAATTTCCAAATAGGGCAGGCAATGCCGTCATTGCGCAAAGCCATGAACCATGGGGCACACCTGATTGCCCTTGAACGCCTGGCGTAAAGCCAGGCCATGGCGATGACGAATTCCATTATTATGTGAGCGGTCGCCCTGGATTGCTTCGTTTCACTGGCAATGACGGCCCTTATTGCTAACTATACATATGATGTTATTCAGCAAGCTCGTGAAGTAAAAAGTAAAGGGCTGTTTTCTCTGATCCGCTTAATTCTATTTTAACTCGTGAAGTTATAATAAAAGCGATCTATTTCAGGGAACATAATCCTATGTATTCGCGCGGGTTATGGGCACGCCCGGTTCGACTGTTTCATGCGGGCCTGCGCGGTGAAGGTGCTTGGCGAGCCAACTCCTGTCTGCGCCGTTTCCAGCGTGAGAATAAAGCGGCATCGGCGGTCGAATTCGCCTTGGTCGCGCTTCCCCTTCTCTTTTTCGTCCTCGCTATCCTTCAGCTGTCCGTCTTTTACATGGCGCAATCATCGCTCAATGCAGGCATGGTGGCGACGGCGAATTGCCTGCGGTCTACCTTCACGACCTCGTCATTGCCGGCTGCGAATTGTCCTTTCACGGTCACAACACCCACTGCTTCGACGATTAAAACGCAAGTCGTGGCCGCCTCTGGCGGGTTGATCCACAACGACAGTACCCTGGCGGTTGAAATCCGGCAGATCTCGGATCTCGACTCGAGTGCCGTTCCAATCACCGATGGCTTCACCGATTATGGGAGTTCGACGACAAATGTCCTCGTGATCCGCGGCCAATCGAAGGTAGTCACTTTCGCGCCCGGTTTTGGATCGCTCGCCAATATTCGCTCAAGCGCGATCGTCCGCCGTCAAGGAACTTGAAGATGCTGAAAAACATCATCCGGTTTTTTCGTGCGGCCCGTGCGACAGCGGCGATAGAATTCGCCCTGGTCGCACCGGTCCTGTTGCTCTTGATCGCCGGTGTCGTCGAGTTCGGAAATATTTTTCAGGTTTATAATTCGGTCAATCGGCTTGCATCTCAATATGCGATCGCCTGGGCCGATTGCTCCGATACATCGACGTCCGGATCATCGACGGGGTTATGTTCCTCAGCTGGCGAACTTGCCAATTATACGCCGGCGAATGCGATTACCAACATCTTCCCGCAGCTTCGCAATTTTTCGAGCCAAGGTAATCTGCGGATGTTTCAAATCTCGATGACCGCGGCGGTTCCCGTGATTGCGACACCCAGCACATCGCCGTCGGGGGTCTATCAATATCCCGCAACGGCGACGTTAAGCGCGGCGGAAATCGCAGCTGCGCAGACCTTATGCCCGCAACCTGTTTCCGCATCTACCTGCCCATCCGACCCGACCAAGCCAGTCATCGGGGTCATCGTTACCGCCAGCTATACCTACACGCCGCTCTATTTCCCGACGATCATGAACAGTATTCTTCTCGGTCATTTCACGCCGACCTACACGGTCGCACAGCTGAAGTCCTGAAACGCGCTCATCGCTATAGAGCGGGATGAGGAAAAAAGGCCTACACTTATGAAACCGATCACGTTTACTGAGACATCGGATATATCCGATGTCTCCATTATGATTTCGGACTCCGACTCGGGTCTACCCGAGTTGGGCATTTAAAGAGGTTCAGCCGGGCAGGCCCGATTTGAACGCGTCCAAAATCATCGTGATCTGGCGTGGTGGGTAGCTTTTGGTTCCGCCGCCAGAGCATGTTCCGCAAAACTGTGCGCGGTTTTGCGAAAAGAACATGCTCCATCATATTGAATTGGAGCGAATTCTTATCGCTTGGGTGAGTCTACCCAAGCGGAAAGCGCTCTAAGTGTTGGCCTTTCCTTTTAGGGCGGTCCGAGATCGGGCATGGCTTTCTTCGGCGCGTCTCCTCCCGGAGGCGGCGCTTGATTAAATGCAATTCCTGGCACGGACGGTAAGGGCGGCGGCGTCGTGGCGGAGTCCCAATCGTATGGAACCTCCCCGATAACCGCATAAGCAAATGTGTGAAGCATCGGAATCGTGCTTGGGTTTGTGTTCTGGTACCAACCGGCTTCGCCTTTCGCATAAGAACTATTGCGAGCCTTATAAATCACGCGTTTCTCAGCTGTGATGTCGATGACGCAGCGAACTTCGTTTCTCGCTGTGCGATAGCAAGAACCAACCTTGATCTCATCAGGTTGCATGGTCTGCTCCATTGAAAATGTGCGATGCGGATTGGAACGCACCGCCTGCGTTTTGTCCTCTGTTTGCGATGTCCGGCCATCCCGGACGTCTAGCGGCTTTATACCCGTCGGGGGCGTCGCGGCCAAGAAAATTGGGCAAAGAAAATCGAGCTGATGCGACCACAAGGCGGACAGTATTGGCGAAAGTCATCCAAAATGAATTGATTCTCGCAAGGAGAGATTTGAGCTATCTTAAAGTTCATGGTATGTTCTTTATCTTTATAAGACCTAATAACATCCTCATCGGTTAGTTAGTCGCTACACATAATAAAAGGTGCTGGAGGACAGCTATGGTGAAGGTTAAAGTTAAAGAAGTTGGAAGCGCGCTGCATCCAAGCGAGATTGTGGTCGCGGTAAAGACTGTATCCGGTACGGAAAATCTTGTGATTGATCGCCGATCGTTAAAGAACGATTCGATCGCAATCGGACATCCTATTCGCGAAGAAGATAATAGTTATCTGATCGAGTTGCCTCGTGAATCACAAAGTGGATCTTGGCGTTTTTGGGTCAAAGCTGACCAGCTAGACTTTTCGGAAGAAAGACTACGAGCGTGATTTTAACGGATCGAGAGATACAAACGGCAATTGGGCGCAAACAAATTATCATCGACCCAGAGCCAATTGAAAGAGCTGATAGTTCGACTAAGGCAAAGTTCATTAGCAAGGTTAGGTCTTACGGTTCATATGACTGCCCCAACCATTCATGCAGGATTTGAAGGTAGGATACGGCTAGAAATCGTAAATCACGGTCATCTGCCGATTTTGCTAAAAAGCAATATGCGTATTTGCCAGCTTGTTTTTGAACAAACACTTGGTACGCCAGCAAAAGCTTATATTGGACAGTTCCAAGGTCAGAAGCCAGAATAAATTGGCGCTAAATGTCATCGGCAACTACTTGTTACATCGGCAGTGACACTTAAGAATTTTGGGTCGCCAGTTTCAATTCCTTGTCGAGCGTGACAAGCTCAGATTTAAGTTTTTGCGCCAGCCATAAATAGCTTGCATCATAGGTCGTGAGCTTTGCCGTCAGCGCGAGCGCGATCATCTCGCCATGCTCCACCGTGACCTCTTCGATTGCGAGCCGGTCGCGCAAACGGAAGGCCGCGAGAAGCGCCTTTTGCTGGCCAGGATGTCTGCGGCCTTTCATGAGACAGACATTTGCCAGCTCGAAAGCAAGCAGGCGCGGCGCGATCAGCCGATGGCCATCGAGTTGATCTGCAATGGCTTCACCCTCTGGTTCTCCGAACAAAAGCGCGGCAAGGGCTGAGGCATCGACGACCTTAATGGCCATCGCGATCAGCGCGGATCAGATCGGCGGCTTCGCTTGGCGTTCGCAGTCCAAGTCTTTGAACCTCAGTGAAAATATCCTTCGGCGATGCCGATTGATCCTCACAAGCCGCGGCTTCGATGATCGCCAAAAGCTCGCCTTGAAGCGATCTATGATGCCGCTCGGCCCGCAGCCGCAGCTGCTGAACGATATGGTCTGGGGCATTCTTGATCGAAAGATTGATGGGGCACGGTTCTATTTCAGCTCCAATATGGATCTTGAATAGCACGCTTGACTCTCCCTTCAAAGGGAGGAATCTATAGGAACAAATAGAGAACTATCTTATAGAGAAAGAGCGGACCGATGCCCGCTGGCCATTCGGAACGGGTGAGTTTTTTGCGCGCGCGGATTGCTTCTTTGGAGGCTTCCGAGGGTGTTTTTACGCGCGGCCGGACGTGGTCCGCGCAGCTGCGAGACCAGCGTGTGGCTTTGAGCGGAGACGCTCAGCCTTGCAGTCTCGATCTGGCCTTGCAAGGCGGCCTGCCTTTGGGGGCTTTGCATGAAATCGTCGCCGCGCGCCCAGGCGATCGCGCGGCGGCGGCCGGTTTCGCAGCGGCTTTGGCCGCACGCTTCGCTCATTGCAAAACCACATCCTGCGCCAAAATCATCTGGATCATCGAGACCAGATCGATCCATGAAACAGGCATGCCTTACGCGCCGGGGTTGCGCTCTCGCGGCCTCGATCCCGCGCATCTTGTTTTGGTCGAAACGCGGGATGCGCATGAAAGCCTCTGGGCCATGGAAGAGGCGTTGAAATGCAGCGCGCCCGCAGCGGTCATCGGAGAAATTTGGGGCCTCGCCAAAATCTACGATCTCGCGGCCTCACGGCGCCTTGTTTTGGCCGCGCGTAAAAGCGGCACACCGGGTTTGCTCGTCGCTGCTGGTTTTGCCGGAGCCGCCGAGCATGTGTCGAGCGGGGCGGGGACGCGCTTCGCCGTCGCAACGAGCGCCAGTGTGCGCCTGCCTTCAGCCGGAGGCCGTCCGCCTTTGCCGGGCAGGGCGGTATGGGCGGTGAGACTCGTGAAGGCTCGCGCGGGGCCGCGCAGCTTCGGCTTCGACCGGGACAAGGTTCACCGGCTTTTCTGGGA
>Ga0116230_10007344_pt1 | contig 10885 bp, 9 predicted proteins | sample S1TSphfallax_3_FD_88678 | JGI IMG/M metagenome (GOLD analysis project Ga0116230, IMG submission 88678) | Host-associated microbial communities from peat moss isolated from Minnesota, USA - S1T2_Fd - Sphagnum fallax MG | ecosystem: Host-associated > Plants > Peat moss > Unclassified | place: USA...
AGATCAGCACGCCCTTGGCGCGCGAAGAGGTCTGACTCGTCATAGTCAAACCGGGTCGATCGGCGTGGCCGGTGTGCCGCCAGCCTCGATGGCTTCGCCGGCGGCGAGGCACAGGTCCTCGCGGAAACGGCCGGCGACGATCTGCACGCCGATGGGCGTGCCACCGACCAGCCCGGTCGCGACCGTGAGCGCCGGCAGGCCCAGCAAAGCCAGGCCGATCAGCGTCAGCTGCGCCTCCCACACGCGGTCAAAATCGACCAGATCGAGATTGTCCGGGAACGGCAGTTCGGCGGAGACCGGCAGCAGCAGGACCGGAAATTTTTCCAGGAAGGCCTGCCATTGCCGCAGCAGCGTGGCGCGGCTGACCAGCGCGTCCATGATGTCCCGCGGCGTGACGGCGGCGGCGCGGCCGCGCAGCCCCTCGACCACGGCGATCGCGCCGGGATCGCCGTCCCGTCGCGCCAGATCCTCCCAATTGGCAAAGCCGTCACCGAGCCAGAGATTGGTCTGTAGCCGGGCGGCCTCGCGCACAGGCGGGATTTCGGTCAACGCCTCGACCTGCCAGCCGGCACGCTCCAGGCGCTGGGCGGCATCCAGCAAGGCCGTGGCGACTTCGGGCAGGACCGCCAGGCCGTCGGGCCGCAGGCACAAGGCGGCGCGGCGCGGCGCGGCCGGCCCTTCCAGCGGTGCCGGCACGTACCACGGGTCCCGCGCGTCCGGCTGGCTCATAACCGCCAAAGCGAGCCGGAGGTCACCGATTGTCCGTGCCAGCGGGCCGGAGACGGAGGTGAGCTGCGCGCCGATCGGCCGTTCCGCCAGCACGGCGTTATAGGCGGGGACGCGGCCGAAGCTGGGCCGCAGGCCATGCACGCCGCAGGCATAGGCCGGATAGCGGATCGACCCGGCGATGTCCGTGCCGTGGGCGATATGGCCGATACCGGAGACGAGCGCTGCGGCGGCGCCGCCGGAAGAGCCGCCGGGGGTGAGCGATGGATTGCGCGGGTTGCGGGTGGCGCCGTGCACGAGGTTGGCGGTGAACCAGCGCAGCGAGAAGGCCGGCGTGTTGGTGCGGCCCAGGATCACCGCGCCGGCGCGGCGGAAATTATCCACCACCGGGCTGTTGCTCTCCGCGATCAGATGCGCCTGCAATCTGGTGCCGTTGGTGGTGGCATAGCCGGCCTGGTCAATGTTCACTTTCACGGTCACCGGCACCCCGGCCAACGGGCCGGGGTCGCGGCCGTGGATGATCGCCTCGTCGATCGCCTCCGCCTCGGCCAGCACGTCCTGCGGCCGATGCGCGATCACGGCGTTGATGTTCGGGTTGACCGCGTCCAGCCGGTCCAGCGCCGCCACCGCCGCCTGGCGCGCGGAAATATCCCTGGCGCGGATGGCCTTCGCCAGTTCAGCCGCGGTCAACTGCCAGATTTCCGTCAAATTCCGCTCCCGCCTTGCCGGCGGCAATTAAGCAGCTTTTCCCCGGCGGGGTCTACCGGGGTTGACGTCAATCGCGGTGCCGGTCCGCGGCAAGCCGTACCCGTAATTCATCGGCGACGGCGGCGATCACCGGGTCCCAGTTGCCGCGCTCATCCTGCCGGAACAGTTTCACGCTGGCATACCACGGGCTGTCCGTCCGGGCTTCCAGCCAGCGCCAGCAGGAGGTCCAAGGAACCAGAATCCACACCGGCTTGCCCAAAGCGGCGGCGAGGTGGGCGACGGCGGTATCCACGGTGATGACCAGATCAAGCGCCTCGATCAGCGCGCCGGTATCCGCGAAATCGGCGCATTCATCGGTCCAGTCATGGATGGCATGGCCGGCTCGCAGCGTGGTCCGTTGCGCGGCGGGAGGGCCCTTCTGCAAGGACACGAATACCGCGCCGTTCACGTCAAGCAACGGGGCGAAACGGTCCAGCGCGATCGACCTGTTGGCGTCATTCCGGCGGGCGCAGGTGATGTCCGGACGCAGGCCGCCAGCCCAGACCAGGCCGATTTTCATCCCCGGCCACTGCGCCAGCCGCGGTTTCCAGGCGGACACCGTGATGGGATCGACGCTCAAATATTTGGTGGGAAACGGGATCGTGTCGAGCGACGTTTGAAATGCGTGGGGCAGACTCATGAGCAGACTATGATAGTCATAGCTTGCCGGCACCTCTTTCTCGCCGATCACGAGGATACGCTCATCCAGCGTCGCGACCAGACGCCGCAACGGGTCTTGCACGGACAGGATGACCTTGGCTCCAGCCTGTCTGACCAGCCTCGCATAGCGGCAGAACTGGATCGTGTCACCGAAACCCTGTTCCCATTTCAGGAAGATGGTCTTGCCTTCGAGATTTTCCTCGCCACGCCAATACGGTTTTTGCAACGCGTCATTGTAATGATCCGCATGAAGTTTCAGCCGCGATTCGGACAGCCGCCATCCGTTCGCAAAATCCCCCTCCGACAGTTGCAGAATGCCAAGATTCCAGTTCGCATCGATATTTTCTGGATTGACGTTCAAAATCCGCCGGTAATTGGCGGCGGCTTGGGTTTTTCGTTTCAGTTCGTACAGGATTACGGAGGTGTTCAGATAGGCGAGATAATAATGCGGATTCAGCGCCAGCGCTCGGTCGTAATCCGCCAACGCTTCATCGTGCCGTCGCAACTCTTGCAGCACCACGCCGCGATTATACCAAGCCTCGACCAGCATCGGGTTGTGGGACACGGCCTTGTCATACTGTTCGAGTGCCCGTTCGAACGCGCCCCTTTCCATGTAAATGCTGCCGATGTTGACATAGGCTTCGGCGTAGTCGGGCTTCAATGCGATGGCGCTCTGGTAAGCCAGGATCGCCTCGTCATAGGCTTTCATCTTTTTCAGGACGACGCCGTGATTGTAATAGGCCGAGGGTTCCGGCAGCTTCGACAGAAAATAGCGATACGACCGCGCGGCCTCGACCAGCATCCCCTTCTTGTCGTAAGCGGCGGCTTTCGCATAAATCGCCCGCAGCTCCTTGGCGTCTTTCGTGCTTCGCTTGTCGAGCATCGCGTTCATTCGCCGTCTGACCTTGTCATGCCTTCACGATCATTCACTCAGCAAATACCGTAGCGTGGTCCGTGCGCGCGTCTCAAGAGCTCCGGTTTTGGACAAGATTATTGTCTTCAAATGGTAATTTTGGAAGTTTGCGTGCACCGGGCCGGTGGAATGGCCCGGCGCCGGCGGCATTGAAATTCGCGGCCGGCGGGACTACCCTGAGACTGCCAGCGGAGGACAGGCTTTGGGCGAACATCAGATCGCGGCGCCGCAAAAACCCGAGGCGAAACCGGTCTTCGCGCGCTCCTGGATGGAGCGGCTGAGGGTAAGCCGGTTCTGGTCCTCCATTGCCGATCGCGGCGGCCGGTTCGCGGCCTTGCCGGCGGCGAACATCGATCCCGGCGAGCGCGCGAGGCTGCTGGCGGCGGCGCTGATTTCCGGCCGGGGCGAGGCTTCGGGTGCCGCCGTGGCGCGCGAGCTGCACGCGGTGCTGACCGCCTTGGACCCGCCGCGGCGGCTGGGTTTTTACCGCTATCTCGCGGAGAATTTTCAGCCCGATGCCGAGCCCCTGGCGGCGGCGGCGCGGGCCTATCTCACCGAACCCACGGCAGGCACCGCGGCGCGGCTCGCGGAAGCGGCCGAGCCGGTGCGGCAGGAAGTGCTGCGGCGGATGAACATGTCACCGGGCGGGACCGCCATGCTGGTGGCGATGCGCAAGGAAATCCTCGGCCTGCTGCGGGACCATCCGGCGCTGCAGCCGCTCGATGCGGATCTGAAACATCTTCTGGCGTCCTGGTTCAATCGCGGGTTTCTGGAGTTGCGGCGGATCGACTGGAACACGCCGGCGGCGGTGCTGGACAAGCTGATCGCCTACGAGGCGGTGCATGAGATCGCCGGCTGGGACGATTTGCGGCGGCGGCTGGCGGCGGACCGGCGGTGCTTTGGTTTCTTCCATCCGGCACTGCCTGGCGAGCCGCTGATTTTCGTGGAAGTGGCGCTGGTGACCGGGCTGGCGGGGTCAGTGAAGGCGCTGCTGGCACGCGATGCCGGGGATGACGAGCAGCGGGCCCGGGCGGCGGCGGCGGATACCGCGATTTTCTACTCGATTTCCAACTGCCAGGATGGCTTGCGCGGTATTTCCTTCGGCAATTTCTTAATCAAGCAGGTGGTGGAGGAATTGCGGATCGAGCTGCCGCAATTGCAGCGGTTTTCGACACTTTCGCCGGTGCCGGGATTTTGCGCCTGGGCCCGCGCGCGGCTGGAGGAGACGGAAAGAGCTGCGTTGGAACGGCCGGACTGGTGGGAGGACGCGCAGGTTTCAGCCGCGTTGCAGGCGCCGTTATTGAAGCTATGCGCGGAATATCTGACCAGCGTGGTAAAGGGCAAGGGGCCGGCCGATCCGGTCGCGAAATTCCATCTGGGCAACGGGGCGCGGCTGGAGCGGATCAACTGGCTGGGCAATGTTTCTCCCCGGGGCCTCGCGGAGAGTTTTGGCATGATGGTGAATTATCTGTACGATATCGCGACGATTGAGGCGAATCACGAGGCATTTGTTCGCGACTGGACCATAGCGCGGTCCGATGAGGTCGAGGGGCTGCTGGCGGAGGCGCCGGCGCCCAGGCGGCGGCGGTTTGGCGGCCTGGCGTCACGATCATGAGCGACCGCCTGCCGCCGATCCCCGATGATGCGCTGACCGAGGCCCAAGCAGCGGCGAAGGCGGCGGTGATCAACGGCGCGCGCGGGATTTTCCAGGGGCCGTTCATCCCGCTGCTGCGCAGCCCGGCGCTGATGGGCCGCGTGGACAAGCTCGGCGAATATCTGCGCTATGAGAGCGCGCTGCCGGCGCGCTTGCGGGAGTTTGCGATCCTGCTGGTGGCCCGGCTGTACAGCCAGAACGTGGAATGGGCGATCCATGAGCCGATCGCGCTGAAGGCCGGGGTCACGGCGCAAAACATCGCGGCGATCGCGGCGGGGCGGCGGCCGCCGGAGATGGCGGCGGATGAGGCGGCGTTATGGGATTTTTGCTCCGAACTGTTTGTCCATCGCGGCGTCAGCGATGCGAGCTACGCGGCGGCGGTGGCGGTGCTCGGCGAGAGCGGGGTGATCGATCTGATCGGGCTGGCGGGATATTACGCGATGATCGCCATGGTGATGAACGTGGCGCGCACGCCGGCACCGGAGGGGCCAAAACTCCCGCCTTTGCCATAACCAACACAGATTTTACTATTTAAATGAAATATTTGTAAATATTTTTACAAATTTCGTGATTCTTTTCGATTTCGTGAGTCCCCTTCGCAGGTGCAGCATACTAGATACGCGGGCGCATCAGCGTGGCACTCTTACGAAAGACCTCAAGCAAATGACCGAAATCAACTACGCGCCGGAAGGCATGGCCGGCAGGCCATCCCCCATCGCCGGCGATTTTACCCCCGGCTCCTATCTTGACCACGCCAGCCGGGTCGGCGAGCTGATCAGGACCAAGCACGGCACCTGGGACGGCATCAACGGCGAGTCCGTCGCCCGCATGCGGCTGCAGAACCGTTTTCGCACCGGTCTGGACATCGCTCGCTACACCGCCGCGATCATGCGCGCCGATATGGCCGACTATGACAAGGACCCGGCCAACTATACGCAATCGCTGGGCGCCTGGCACGGCTTCATCGCCCAGCAGCAAATGATTTCCGTCAAGAAGCATTTCGGCACCACCAAGGGCCGCTATATCTACTTGTCCGGCTGGATGGTCGCCGCCTTGCGGTCGGAATTCGGCCCCCTGCCCGACCAGTCGATGCACGAAAAGACCTCGGTGCCGGCGCTGATCGCGGAGATCTACACATTCCTCCGCCAGGCCGACGCCCGCGAGCTCGGCGGCCTGTTCCGCCAGATCGACGCCGCCCGCAAGGCCGGCGATGCCAGCCGCGAGGCCGAATTGATCGCGGCGGTCGATAACTACCAGACCCATGTGGTGCCGATCATCGCCGATATCGACGCCGGTTTCGGTAATGCCGAGGCGACCTATCTGCTGGCGAAGAAGATGATCGAGGCCGGCGCCTGCGCGCTGCAAATCGAAAACCAGGTCTCCGACGAGAAGCAGTGCGGCCATCAGGACGGCAAGGTGACCGTCCCGCACGAGGATTTTCTGGCAAAGGTCCGGGCCTGCCGCTATGCGTTCCTGGAGCTCGGCGTGGAAGACGGGATCATCGTCACCCGCACGGACTCACTGGGCGCTGGCCTGACCAAGCAGATCGCTGTCAGCCGCGAGCCGGGCGATCTCGGCGACCAGTATAATTCCTTCCTGGACTGCGAGGAGATCACCGCGGATGCCGCCCATAATGGCGACGTCATCATCAACCGGAACGGCAAATTGCTGCGGCCGAAGCGGCTGCCGAGCAACCTGTTCCAGTTCCGCCCCGGCACCGGCGAGGACCGCTGCGTGCTGGATTCGATCACCTCGCTGCAGAACGGCGCCGATCTGTTGTGGATCGAGACCGAAAAGCCGCATGTCGCGCAGATCGCCGGCATGATGGATCGCATCCGCGCGGTGGTGCCGAATGCCAAGCTCGCCTACAACAATTCACCGTCGTTCAACTGGACGCTGAATTTCCGCCAGCAGGTGTTCGATGCCTGGCAGGCGGCGGGCGAGGATATGGCGGCGTATGACCGCGCCAAGCTGATGAGCGTGGACTATGACGGCACCCCGCTCGCGGCGGAAGCCGATGAGCGCATCCGCACCTTCCAGGCGGACGCGGCCAAGCGGGCGGGTATTTTCCACCACTTGATCACGCTGCCGACCTACCACACCGCGGCCCTTTCCACCGATGCGCTGTCCAAGGAGTATTTCGGCGCGCAGGGGATGCTGGGCTATGTGCTGAACGTGCAGCGCCAGGAAATCCGCCAGGGTATCGCCTGCGTGAAACATCAGAACATGTCCGGCTCCGATATCGGCGACGACCACAAAGAGTATTTCGCCGGCGAGTCGGCCCTGAAGGCCGGCGGCGCGCATAACACGATGAACCAGTTCGCCTGATCGTCAAACGCCTGATAACGATAACGGCCCGGAGGTTCGCCGCCGGGCCGTTATTGTTTGACGAAGCGCAGGTTCAGGCGCCGATTTGCGCCATGCCGTCCAGTTCGCTCACGGCATCGTCCGGCAGCGACAGTGCGGCCGCGGCCAGATTCTCCCGCAGATGCGCGAGCGACGAGGTGCCGGGGATCAATAGGATGTTCGGCGCGCGGCGCAGCAGCCAGGCCAGCGCCACTTGCATCGGCGTCGCCTCCAGACGCGCCGCGACGTTCGACAAGGTGGCGGACTGCAGCGGATTGAACCCGCCCAGCGGGAAATACGGCACGTAGGCCACGCCTTCGTCGGCCAGCGCATCGACCAGCTTGTCATCATCCCGATGCGCGATGTTGTAATAATTCTGCACGCAGACAATGTCGCAGATCCGACGGCCCTCCGCGATCTGCGCCGGCGTCACGTTGCTCAGCCCGATATGCCGCACCAGGCCCTGCCGTTGCAGATCGGCCAGAACGGTGAGCGGCGCCTCGATCGAGCCTTCGGCGGGACCATGGACATCGAACATGGCGCGCAGATTGACCACCTCCAGCACATCCAGGCCCAGATGGCGCAGATTTTCATGGACCGCGGCGGTCAGCTCCTCGCGCGAAAACGCCGGCAGCCAGGACCCGTCGGCGCCGCGCTTGGCGCTGATCTTGGTGACGATGGTCAGTTCCTCCGGATACGGGTGCAGCGCCTCGCGGATGATCTGGTTGGTGACATGGGGCCCGTAGAAATCGCTCGTGTCGATATGGTCCACGCCGCTCGCCACCGCCTCGCGCAGCACCGCCACCGCCGCGGCCCGATCCTTCGGCGGCCCGAACACGCCGGGTCCCGCGAGCTGCATCGCCCCGTAGCCCATCCGCTTCACGTTTCGGTCGCCCAACTTGAAGGCGCCGGCGGTCTCGATCTTGGTCATGATCAATCTCCTCCAAGGCCGCCGAGGCAGCCCGTATTATTCCTCCGGCTCGGTGGTGAACAGCAGCGGATAGCCCTCCTTGCGCGCCATGTCCGTCGCGCGGGTCGCCTTGGTCTCGGCGATGTCCTGCACGAACACCGCAACCACGCAGGCGCCGCGCTGATGCGCCGTCATCATCACCTGTCGGGCCTGGCTCTCATTCATCCGGAACTCGGCCTTCAGGATGCGGACGACGAATTCCCGCGGCGTGAAGTCATCGTTGAGCAGGATCACCTTGTACAGCCGTGGCCGCTCGACCTTCGGCCGCGTCTTCACCAGAAGATCGGTATCGTTCTTGTTCATCACGAACTCCGGCCCTTTTCTCCGGCGGATTTACCAGTTTTTGCCGGCATTTCCAAACCCGGCGGCGGTAGGGTTCGCAAGCGCCATGATCCGTGGCATCAACATGCCAAGGAAAACGCAACGATGTCCGTCAAGGGGGACCCGCCATGTCGCAACCGTCAAACACCATTCAACAGGTCCAAGGCTTTACCATGACCGCGACCTATGGCGGCATCGCCAACGCGGACAAGGTGAAGGGCTGGCCGGCCATGGACGATGAAATCGGCAATCTGTTCATGATGCTGGTGGATAACGGCACCGCCCTCTCCCAGACCTCGCGCAAGGGCAAGAACCAGATCATGACGCGGAATTTTCGGATCGACCACCAGGGCCAGTCCTTCGAGAAGACCTGCGCCAACACGCAGATGCAGAAGGGCGGGGAAGTCGACTACGTCCGCAAGAAAGGCGAATCCACCAGCCTGACCGAGGTGCATGTGGTCTGGGCCGCCTTCAATGCGCCACGCATCGGCGAGGCCCTGCGGATTGCCCATAATTATAGTTTTTCGACCAAACTGAAAGTGAAGATCGAGACCGTGGCGGTCATCGCGGTCACGCCGGCGCCGCGGCAATGGGCTTCCTATTGCGGCGATTGCGGAGCCAGGCTCGGCAACTCGATCCCGAATTCCTACGCGAAGTGCCCGTTGTGCAATGCCGAGGTCGGCAGCAATTTTTCGTATCGCGGCTGAACCGCCGGGCACATCAATATCCCAGGGCGCAGCCATCCTTGCGCGGGTCGGACCCGCCGATCAGCACGCCGCGCGCCCGGTCGATCACGATCACCTGGCCGCCGCCATGCGGCTTTTCCAGGTTGACCACATCATGGCCCTTCGCCGCCAGCGCCGCGCGCAAGGATGCCGGGATGCCGCGCTCCACCTGCACCTGGCCACCGGACGGGAAATAGCGCGGCGCGTCCACCGCTTCCTGCGGATCCATCCCACCATTCAACAGATTGCCCAGCACATAGCTCTGGCCCATCGGCTGGTAATGCGCGCCCATGACGCCGAACACGATTTCCGCCGCCCCGTTCCGCGTCGCGAGCGCCGGGATGATGGTATGCATCGGCCGTTTGCCGCCGGCGATGCAGTTCGGATGGCCGCGCTCCAACGTAAAGCCAAGGCCGCGATTATGCAGCAGCACGCCGCTGCTCCCGCCGACGATTCCCGAACCGAAATTCTCGTAGAGCGAGTTGATGAAGCTGCAAGCATTGCCGTCCGCGTCCACCACGGCGACATACACCGTGTCGCCATGCGCCAAGCCGGCCGGTGGCAGCGTTTGCGCGGCACGATCGTCATCGATCAGCGCCCGCAACGCGTTCAGGTAAGTCTCGCTCAGCAGATGTTCGGCCGGCACCGAAGCCTGCGCCGGATCCGCCAAAAACGCGTCGCGGTCGCGATAGACCAGTTTCGCCGCTTCGATATGCCGGTGCACCCGCAACGGCTCCAGCGGATCGCCGGATCGCGGGAAGCCATCCAGGATGCCCATGATCATCAAAGCAACGATCCCGGAACCGTTGGGCGGACATTCCCACACATCGCGCCCCGCGAATGCCTTGGTGATCGGCGTGACAAATTCCGCGCCGTGCAACCCGGCGGCAAAATCGGCCTCGGTATGGAAGCCGCCGCGCGACCGCAGCGCGGCCACCATTTGGGCGGCAATCTCGCCTTGGTAAAACGCTTGTCCGCCGCCGGCGGCGATCGCCCGTAGCGTCACCGCCAGAGCCGGATGGCTGAACCGGGCGCCCACCGCCGGCGCGCGCCCGCCCGGCAGATAATTCGCCGCCCCCGTCTCGCGCAGCTTCCAGGCCGTGCGCTCCCAGTCCCACGCCACCCGCGGCGCCACCGCGAAGCCGTCCTCGGCGAAGCGGATCGCCGGCGCCAGCACCTCGTCCAGCCCCTTGCGGCCATGCGCCGCCAGCAGCGTCTCCCACGCGCTGACCGCGCCCGGGATCGTCACCGCATGCGGGGACGTCTCCGTCAACTCGCGCATGCCGGCCGCCGCCAGCGCGTCCAGGCTCGCCCCCGCCGGCGCCCGGCCGGAGCCGTTCAGCGCGACCACCGCCTGGCCCGCCGGCTGGTACAGGCAGAAACAATCGCCGCCGATGCCGGTGGATTGCGGTTCCACCACCGCCAGCACCGCCGCCGCCGTGACCGCCGCATCCAGCGCGTTGCCGCCGGCGCGCAGCATGTCCACCGCCGCCAGACTCGCCTGCGGCATCGAGGTCGCGACCATCCCGTTGGTCGCATAAACCGCGCTGCGGCCCGGGAAATGAAAATCACGCATGCGGCAAGCCCTCCAGGATCATCGTGCGGCCAGCTTCCGGGCGGTGCAATGGCTGGACCCACCGGCAAAAATTCTCACGCGCCACGGATACGCCATTTTATCACGCCCCAAACCCCACGCCCGCCCTATCTTATCCAATAACGCGGCGCCGGTTGAAACCGGCACGCCAATCGCCACCCATTTGATCGAACAGGAGACGCGATGATGAAAACCGTGAAGCTGCCGGACGGGAGCACCATCCCGGCAC
>Ga0116230_10007345_pt1 | contig 10884 bp, 10 predicted proteins | sample S1TSphfallax_3_FD_88678 | JGI IMG/M metagenome (GOLD analysis project Ga0116230, IMG submission 88678) | Host-associated microbial communities from peat moss isolated from Minnesota, USA - S1T2_Fd - Sphagnum fallax MG | ecosystem: Host-associated > Plants > Peat moss > Unclassified | place...
GATCTTTCCAACGACATCTCGCACTCTCAATTCGGAGGTCGGGAAGAGGTCGATTCCCGACTTTTAGTGGTCGGGAGTCAAACTGCCAGTTTGACTCCCGGCCCTTCTTTTGCCCATAACTTGAGTTACAGATGTCCAAATGGCCAATGCGAGGCCATTTTCGATATCTACGCTTCAAGACCTTTCAAATGACACCAAGAAAACCTCAATGCGAGGTGTTTTGGGCCTTGCTGTCGAACCCTAAACATTCGGGAGTCTCGGAGGACTCCAAATCCCCAACTTTGGAAGTGTTGGGCTTCACCCCCACACTTGGCCAAAGTGGGGTTGCGACAATGCCAATCATTCTAGTTTCTCCATTAGATCCTAGGCCACATGGGCACATTGACTCAACTCCAAGCATTGGCTAGTCATTATATTCATTAGGCTTCATACACTCTTCCATCACCAAGCCCACAATCACTTGTGAACTTTGGTAATGGGCCTCAAAATTTAAGCCCGTTGGATACTAAGGTAATTCAATGGGATATTCCCAATGATGGGATATGTTTATTTGAATTGTTTAGAGGCATTTGTTTTGGATTAGTTACAATTGTATAATCGAGCATCTTAGTCTGGAGATACCATTATGCAGAGAAAGATCCACAAGCCAGACAAGCCTCCATGTGGCATGTCATGATGTTGCAACAAAGGTATCCCCATTTGTTACTAACCTTGGCATACAAGGTTATTAGTGTTCCTTACAAAGCAACATCACCTTGTTGGGGGTGTGAGATTTGGCAAGGATTGGGCCAATTGATTTAGTCATTTTTGGATGGTCATGCCAAGGTCTTTCACTGGCGAATATGGGTCAAGGACTTTTTGATCCCATGTTAGGTTTATTTTAGTTTTGATTCATGTTGAACAACATTTGTAGTAGTCACATATGCACCCATGTGCATATTTGTTGGAGGATGTCCCACCATTGGGGGATTTTAGGCCAATTATTTTGGTTGGATGGCAACAAATTAGGGCTTGGATTGGTAAGCCAATGCATGTGGATGTTGCTTCAGTTGGTTCATGAGCTCATCTGTTCCAATGGATGTGGACTAACCTAACACCACCAGAGGTGATCCAACGAGCATATGAACTCATTCCTAGGTCACTCACATGCTTGGTGGATGACATATTGGATCCAAAACACCATTCATGTGCGGTTTGTCATGATGACTGACCACCTTTGGTTGTGGTCAATAAGGTTGGCCTTCCACGAGCAACCTTACCAACATTTTTGAATTTTCCACATTCTCATGCATTTAGGAATGGGGGCCCAAGGATGATTTGGGACTCCCATTCATCCAATATGGAAAAACCTAATGTAGATGAAAGGGAACATGCCATGGGGTTTTGCATCGGCACCACAATTGTGCAAGGCATTTCCGAAGGAGCCCGTAAGCAAATTTTAGGGCAAGTTATGGATCTCAATTGCCTCACATGGATTTTCATCTTGGTCTTGGCATAATAGTTATGTTTTGGCCAATCACACCCACTAGCTCCACCCCATCTTTTAATTGTTGCAACTTTTGTTGGGTCAGTTATGGTAGTGCAAGGGGGGGGGATGATGTTACAACACGATAAATACATGCTTGGCAATTATGGGATCAAGGATGCTAAGGGACATTTATGGGTGTGGAACAAAAAATTGGTGATGTCGGGGCGTTAGGACATGATGGCACCTTTCCACATTTTGCATAAAAATCAGAGGCCATGCCCTTAATTTCAAGTGTTGGGGATGTTTCATCATCCCAACCCAAGGTATAAATGACTGCAAAAACATGGGACCCAGGAATTGGCCCGATAGTTACAAAAGGTGAGGTCCATGAAGCATGATAAATAATATGATATTTCACTAGATGTTTTGCTTTCAATTTGAAATAATTGGGTCAGTTAAAGGGTCAAGATGACGCACCCCCAAGCTCCTTGATGGACTGATCTATGAGACCAAAGGTGAAGACATCGGAAGGAGAAGGAGTTGGGCGCGCTCCTTAATTCGCAGCACTTCGGGGGTACAGGGGCATGCTGGAGTTTTGGGATGGGGACTAGGAAGATTGACAAGCGAATCAATTACTCACACGACCTGCACAAATCAAACAACAAGTTGGTTAGTGCATACTTGAAACATTTTTGGTGCCTGAACAAAGCACGGGAAAATATGGACTCACAAGACTCACCAAAGCCTGAACTTGGGGGAAACCACCACCTTCCCCCTTATAGTATTCTTTGTGCCTGGCCATGGGGCCAGCACCCAAATGTCATTTAGTCCCAAGACTCTCAAGTGGGAGTCACGAAATTCCCAAAATTGAAACTCCTACAACTTTGGAAGCCCATAACTTTGTGTGAAGACCTTCGTTTGAGGTGAGGTCTAAAGTAGAGTTATAGCCCTTGTTAAGAGCTTTCCAAAGATATGTTGCATTCTGCGTTCACACAAGGAGATTGAGGCGATTCCCGACTTTTAGTGGTTAGGAGTCAAATTAATAATTTGATTCCCGACCTTTCTTTTGGCCATAACTTGTGTTTGAAGTAACCAAATGGGTCATGCAAGCTCATTTTAGACATCTAAGTTCCAAGAGCTTTCCAATGATATAAGGAAATCCTCAATCAAATGGTTTTTGACCCTTGAAATTGCTCTTTAAAGATTCGGGAGTCCATAAGGACTCCAACTCCCAAAGTGGGAGCTCACTTGGGAGTGTGGAGGTTCATTCCTTCACACTCCCCCACACTCCCATGAGCATGAAATGTGACTCCTAGGTTTCACTCTTGGCCCGCGCCTTCGCAAGCCCTTGCTTTGGTTGCAAGCCCAAGGTTACAATGTGACACAAGAGATCCAAATCATATTGGAGGATGATAATCCAAATTTTAGGTGACCTTACAGGCTTAGTGAGGTGGAGAGAGCTTTAGTTCAAGCTCGAACAATAGAGTTGTTAGATGTTGGTTTGGTGGAACTATTTAAAGGTGAATATGCTTCAACAACAGTGATGTTAATTAAGAAAGACATTTTTGACAATTGGATTGAACACTGCATGTGTGGGGATTATCGTTTGGCAAATAAATGGACCCGTTTAAACAAATATGTCATGCCCTTCGGACAGGCCAAAATTTTCAATATCTTGGACTTAAGGTCTAATTACCATTAATTGCCATTGAGGGAGGGTGATAAGGTCAAGACAACATTTTGGGGAATTAATCGCCCATGGGGAAGATTATTTGTACCAATGGAAGTTTTTACCATTTGGTTTAAAAAAATGCCCCTGCAAAATTTCAAAAGGTCATGGATCAAATGTTGCCAAATCTTGGTTTTGCCAAATGCTACATTGATGACATCATTATTTTTAACATAACCCCAAGAGATCATATGCACCATTTGTGAAAGGTGTTTGGAAGACTTAAGGAACATAACTTTAAGCTTCATCCAAACAAGTGTTGGTTCTTTCGTACTCATGTAGAGTATTTGGGTCACATGATTTATCCAAGTGGATTGGAGGTTCAGAAGGACAAGGTTGAAACTATTTCAAAGGTTCCCAAACCAACAAATGTTAGTTGGTTATGAGCTTTTTTGGGCTTGTGTAATTATTATCGAAGGTTTGTGAAAGGCTTTAGTAGCATAGCCAAACCTTTAACCCGATTAATGTAGATTGACCATGAATTCATTTGGGATGAGCCACAAAACCAAGCCTTTCAAGAGTTCAAAACCAAACTTTCATTAGCCCCCATTTTGAGGTGACCCATCTAAGGATGACCGTTCCAATTACACACAGATTGGAATATTTTAGGGTTAGGAGCTATGCTTACCCAACTTGATGATGATGGTCAAAAGTTTGTGGTGGCATATGTTAGTTGGTCCAATAACAAAATGGAAGCGAAATATAGTTCATATGAGGGGGAATGCCTTGTAGTTGTTTGGGTTGTTTCATCATTTCGATGTAATTTTTATGGTAGTCCATTCATTTTGATCACCAATCACCAGCCTTTGAAATTCCTTATGGAATCAGATAAACTCATAAGAAAGTTGGCCATGTGGGCACTTATCTTACAAGAGTATGATTTTGATATAATTCATAAGTCTAGTAGGGTTAATCAAGATGTTGATGGGTTGAGTTGTAACCCAAGTTTTCATGAGGAGGATACCACTAAGGTTTGTTGGCATGGTGATGTGAATTTGTAGGTGGTACCAGGATGGTATGCCTTTGCATACCTTTGTACCTTATTGGGGTGTTTTGGGGATGTACCTCAAACTAGTATGGATGATGGGGATCCCCATGATGTGGACATGGAGTTGAAGGGCAATGGCGCCTTGGATATTTATGATGATGCACCTGTCATTACATATTTGCAAGCAAGTGAAGTTTGAATTGGATTAACACCCAAAGAAAAGATTGTGTTGTGCATAGGGCCAAGCGGTTCAAATGAAAAGGTAATTCCCTCCTACGGATGTGGGTAAATGGACTAGTGAAGGTTGTGCCTTGCCCAAAGCAACTTAAAGCCTTGTGAGGCATGCTCATGAAGAGTTGGACCATTTTGGGGGTCTAATAAACATACAATTTGTTTCAGACATAGTATTAATGGTGAAGGATGCAATTGCAAGTTCAACAATTTGTTTCTAGGTGTATGGTGTGTGATTGAATTTGGGCATCTTTCAATGCACCTACACCTCACTTACAACCCTTACCAATTATGGGGTTTGGGGTATTGATGGAGTTTGGATTTTGCTGGCCCATTGAATTTGACACCTTGACATAATCAATATGTTTTGGTTATGATTGAACATTTTTCCAAGTGGTTCGAATTGGTTTCGTTATGAGATCGTAATAGTGAATGAGCAACATATGCATTTTTGGACAGGGTGCTTAGTAGGTTTGGGGCTCTAGCTAAAGTTTTCATTGACCAAGGTATATAATTATGTGGGGAATTCCAAGAGTTATGTAAAAATCATTGATTGATCATCACATGACTTCATGAAACCATCTTGAAGCAAACAAGTTAGTTGAATAGATGGTGTAGATGGTGAAGTGGGGTTTGTGAAAGTATGGTCTTCACAAGGGCTATACTCGAGATTGGGACTTACAACTACCATGGCTAACTATGGGGTATAGGTTCAATTGGCAAGCTTTTCTTTCATATTTTTCACCATACTTCTTATTGTTTGGTCATGAGCCCAAGTTACCAGCTTCAATTCAATGATATGCGATGGTAGTAGTCAACATGGATGATCCTAATGTGTGGATTCAGGCATGTGAGCAATGAATCACCTTGTTCCGACATGTTATGCCCATGGCTATGGAAAATTTGGAAATTGCCTAACCCCAGGATACATCGCATTATGCCACTATATGTGGAGGTGGTTATCAACTTCAAATTCAAAAGTTTGAACATGGAGATTTACTTACAGTAGACAAGACCGATTACTTTGGATGTGATTGTAGGACATGTTGTTCTACGTGTGCGAAAGGTTGTACCTTCTAGAGTGTTGTTGTTAGTGGGCTAAGATGGTCATACATGGAAGGACCATGTGCGTAATTGTGCACCATGTCATCCTCCCAATGTGGATGGCCAAATGGACCCATCTTTAGCCATGGTTCTAACTAGCTTACAATGTTTGTTGTGTGGGCAAACTTTAGGAATTGCCACCATGTTGATTTGTGACAAATGTTTTCAAGGTTGGCATATGGGATGTTTCACGCCACCAATGGAAAAAATGTCAATTGGCAAATGGTTTTGCCCTTGGTACACCCAATAGACCTAGGTTCCTAAGGTCACATAGTAGAATTAATCGAAGGTTTTCTTCCATGGTAATCACATTTGGTTGGCGATTTGAAGGATTATATGACGTGCTCCCAAGCTCCTTGGTAGACTCAAATGTGAATCTAAACTGAAAACAACAGAAGAGTCAAAAGTTGGGGCACGTTCTTTGGCTTGCAACATTTTAGAGGGGTAGAGGGGCATGCTGAAGCTCTGGGATGAAATTAGGAAGATTGACAAGTGCTTATTCACTCACATGGATTTGCACAAAACCAAGCAACAAGTTGGTTAGTGCATTGTTGGAACACTTTTGGTGCTAGGACGAGCCATGAGCAACTTGGATTCACAAGACTCACCATGGCCCAAACTTGAGGGAAGCCACCACCTTCCCCCTTATAGTATACTCTATGGTTGCTCACAGGGCCCACATCCAAATGGCTTTTTGTCCCGGGACTCCCAAGTGGGAGTCCTGAAATTGCCAAAGTTGGGACTCTTACAACTTTGGGGCCCTATAACTTTGTGTACAGACCTTGGATTGAAATGAGGTTTGAAGCAAAGTTGTAGCCCTCGTCAAAAGCTTTTTAACGACGTGTTGCACGTCACCTGGACATAATGAAATCGGGTCGATTTGTGACTTTTAGTGGTCGAGAATCAAATTGCCAATTTGACTCCCGACCTTTCTTTTGGCCATAACTTATGTTTCAAATGTCTAAATGAGAGATGCGAGCCCATTTTAGACATCTACGTTCCAAAAGATTTCCAATGATATAAAAAACTATTCAAACCATTGAATTTTGACCCCTACAATTGTCCTTTGAATATTCGGGAGTCCACCGGGACTTTATCTCCCATAATGGGAGTTGCCTTGGGAGTTTGAGGGTTCATTCCCTCACACTTTTCACATTCCCGGGAGCATGCAATGTGACTCTCGGGCTTCCTTCTTGGCCTGCAACCTTGCAAGCCCTTTGCCTTGGTCGCGAGCCCAATGTTAGGGTTGCGGCATTATAGTTAGGCAACTCATGATGGGGTTCACATTTGCATTGGGCCTAATGATATTTTTGCCTTGGAATCAAAATGTTCATCCATGGTGGATTTTTAACAAGTAGTTATATGATGTTATTTGATTTAAGGGGACTTTAGCCTTAAATAGGGAGGTGGTTTGGATGTGGTGTGCCATTTAGGGTTTTTTATGTGTTGTGTTGTGAGTGTGGTGACAATGATGGTTATAGGCGTTGTCATAAGAACACACAACAACTATTAGGTGCATTAGTTTAACTACTCAATCAGGTCTTAGTTAATTAGGGATAAATTGGGTCAGTTAAGTTAATTAGTTAATCTTGAACCAATTCCTGTGTGAACGAGGTTCAAAATATTTGTCATGGAATATAATCCCATTTTATGTGACCTCAAATCACTTTTGGCGATTAAAATTCCAAAGCATAATTTTTGCTTTGCAGTTTTCTTTGTTATGCAAATGTTTCGATTTTTGTGTTGTTACAAGTGAATTAGTCTTTTGGTTTGGATGTGGTGTGCCATTTAAGGTATTTTTATGTTATGTGTTGTGAGTGTGGTGACAATGATGGTTATAGGTGTCGACATAGGAGCACACAACAAGGTCAACCCACATGTTTGCAACATATGTCCAAATCAATTATTGAATCCTTTTTTTCAAAGTTAGGGGGGTGTGATATTTTCTAATACTACACATAATCCTTGGCTCCTTTGATAATGATTTCACCCCTTAAGTAAACCTTAGATACCATGAATAACCTAGGCAACCCTTAAGTAGGCCCATAGATACCCTAGTTAATCTAAACAACCCCTAGGTAGCCTATATGTAACCTATTTATTCTAGGTAGCACTTAGGCACACTCATGGTAGCCTAGTTAGTATAAGCAACTCTTAAGTACACCCATAGGTAACTTAGTTAATCTAGGTATAGTGTTAATAGTTGTTGAATAAAAAAAAGGGATGTTGAGAACACAAAAAGTGGGGCCAATCAAGAGCCACTTATTCCACTTAAGAAAAAGATCAGAAAAATGCTTGAATGTGCCACTAAAACCCAAGTATTTATTGATATTTAGCCTTATATATATTTTTTTTCAATTGTTTTCAATATTTGTATAAACTATATTAAAACAACAAACATAATTGTAATCAAATGCCTTAATAATATTAGGTATGTAGTCATTTTCAACTTTAAATAAACCACCCACAAAAAAAAATAAAATCTAATTCCACTAATCCAACATTCAAAGCCAACTTCACATTGGTTTCATTTAAAAAATCAATGTGTTTGAAACAAGAAGAAACAAAATGTAAGCATGGTTAGTTTTAGTATATATTTGACCATGAATAGGACTAATTTCATACATGATCAATTTCAAAATGACTCATTTGGTACCAAAACAATTGGTGTATGTGTAAAGTTTATTTATATTAGGGAACCAATTGTTAAATGATGTAAGTTGTACTTCATGGCACCATACTTGTGTTATATCACTTGTGGAACTTATTATTTGGGTTTGTTCATGTCATCAAACCTAGGGTGTTGGTCATGGTCATAACTATTGTAGTCAAACCACCTTAAGAACATTGTAAAATAGATATAAGTGATATAACATAATAATACACAAAAGAAGTAAGTATTTTAAAAATATTATTTGGCAAAAGCTAACTCAAAACTAATCATTACTAGATGTTATTATCTATTGCAAAGGTTTTAAAAAATCCAAAGAATTCACGTTATATGTTTTTGATTTAGTTGGAACTCTATAAACATATATATTTAAACATTCAATTTGTTTATGATTGGTGTAATTTATTAAGTCAACAATCAACATATGCTTTCCACACTATTATAATTTCTTGTAGTTTGATATTGTTGTATATTCATGGTTAATTGATTGGTATAAATCATCTTGCTTGCAACAATGTGTACATTTTGGGTACATTAAGATTGCATTTTGAATATGCTAAGTGATAGATTTGGGTCATACAAGCTGACTATTTTAGGTCTAGTAAATTTGTTTAATTATTTGTCAAGAAGACACATAGCAACATCACAAACGTTCTAAAAGAATATTAGATGTTCAAGTTGTTTCCAAACATAGAATTAAAACAAAATAATGTAGATGAATGGTGAAGATTTAAAACTAGAATGGGCTTATCAAGAGGAGTTTGAATGCACACAATGAGAGGAATCACCTCAAATCATCTATTGAAAAAATCTACAACCTTTTGCATCTATATTAGTTCCCATAGGTTGAATAAGCTTTGAATTGATCACATGAGAAGTTGATTTGGTGCATCAATAATTTAAACAAACAATTTTGGTATGTGGAATGAATTATAAGGAGGAGACAAAAATGAAAATGTGATTGAACCTACTTAGTCAAAATCAAGCCAACTAGGTAGGCGAGGTGCAAATGATGCATTTCAATAGTCATATGGTAGGCCCAAGGATCATGTGACACATGAAACTATAAGTGATGAGGATGCTACTAGAAGATCTACAAGGCAAAGGTTCAAAAATAAGGAGAATAGGGACAATGAAAACTTAATGTGTGTAATGAATCTTGTGGGAACTAGATTCAAAATTCAAAACACATTTTAAATACATGTTAGGTTCCATCTGTATGTAATTATTCAAATTAAAAATAGAGGTAAAACAAGAGTCTTGAGCAAAGAGGAGGAGGAGGAGGTGTTCATCCAATATGTGAAAAAAATGCAAGGACTTGAACATCCTATCACATTCACACAATTGAAGTTGAAGATTACTCAGATTAAACAAGAATGATCGACTCTATTCAAGAACATGATTCTAGGATGGGGGTGGGTTAGATGGTTGAAGAAATGCCATTTTGATATGAACTTGAAGGTTGTTTATGGTTTGGAAGTTGGATCTACAAAAGGATTGTGCTTAACAAATGTGTAGACTTTTTACACAAACCTAACAAAAACATATAATGCACATGATTACTAGCCAAATCAGATTTGGAATTACGACAATTTTGGTGCACAAGCTAGGCAAGGGCATTCATTCTAGCTCAAATAGGTTCAAAATCTATGGATGTGAAATTGGCTCCAAACAAATGAAAATGGCTAAGCATGTTATCCTACCTCAATGTAATAAGTGAGTCCCTTCCTACTATTACATATTCAAAGGTAAGCAATTCAAGAGAAGTTACATTGCAAGATGAGAATTTGAGGCTACAATGGCTATGCACACCCAAAGCTTGGAAGGCCCTCAATTTTAATTGACAAATGGATTTTGCATTTCATTGCATCTATTCAAGCCCATGGTGGCAATCTATGTACATCCAATCACCACCTACTTATCCTAGATGGCCACAACTCCTATGGGCTTGAATATATGCTTGAATAGAACAAGGGCAATGGAGTTGAATCTAAGTACCTTGCCATCACATACAAACCATGCATTACAACCTGTGGATGTTGCATGCTTTAAATACTTCAAAACTGCATTTAACCTTATACAAATGTATGGACATTGGTTAACAAAAGGAAAGGTGCGGGTAATTAGGAAGATTTGGCATAGTGCCAAGTGGGCATCCTTAGTTTTTAAAAAAACACTAAATCAATCCAACATTTGCAAGGATTTCAAACCAATGGAATCTAGCCCCTTAATCTAGATGCAATGGTAGGAAAGATATGGTGCAACAAGCAGTTTGTGGAGCTAAACCAAATGTTTATTGAAGGCTTCAAATTTAAGGCTTGCACAGCCTAGGGCACATTCTACTCCTAGTGAGCCACTAGGACAAGGCTGGTCCTTAACCAAGCATTCCAGTTTTTCTCAAAAACCAGTAATGCTAGCAGTTTTATAGAAGGTTTCATTGACTGGTTCTTCTGGTGTTGGCAGATTTAACAATTATTTTTGAGTATTCAAGTCCAAACAGACACATTTTGGTCACTATGATGAATGTATGTATGGTCATCACCGGGAGATTACGTTATATGATGTGTTTGAAGAAAATGACATAATCTGCCACCCCAGAGCTTAACCCCCTCAACATTAGGGATTGTGAAACCCCAAGTGAAAGCAGACCAAAATGGTCCAACCTGATGTTTAGGGGTCAATTGTCTTTGAAA
>Ga0116230_10007347_pt1 | contig 10884 bp, 10 predicted proteins | sample S1TSphfallax_3_FD_88678 | JGI IMG/M metagenome (GOLD analysis project Ga0116230, IMG submission 88678) | Host-associated microbial communities from peat moss isolated from Minnesota, USA - S1T2_Fd - Sphagnum fallax MG | ecosystem: Host-associated > Plants > Peat moss > Unclassified | place...
ACCTTGGACTCACTTGACTCACCACGGCCCAAACTTGGGGGAAGCCACCACCTTCCCCCATATAGTATTCTTTGCGTTGCTCTACAGGAGCCACATCCAAATGGCACTTTTTCCCGGGACTCCCAAGGAGGAGTCCCGAAACTGTCCCGAGTTGGACTCCCGGGACTTTGGGAACTCATATCTCCTAGCTCCAACCTCCGATTGGAGTGAAGTCTAAACCAAAGTTGTAGCTCCCCTCAATAGCTTTTCAATGCCATATCGCACTCCTTCTGCAGACATCGAGAAGAGGTTGATTCCTAACTTTTAGTGGTCGGGAGTCAAACCTTCTTTAGTCAAACCTTCTTTTGCCCATAACTTGGGCTGCAGATGTCCAAATGGCTCATGCGAGACCATTTTGGACATTTGCACTTCAAGACCTTTCTAACGGTATAAAGAACACCCTAAATGCGAGGTGTTTTGACCCCTGCAATCAAGCTCTGAGTTTTCGGGAGTCCCAGAGGACTCCAAGTTCCCACTTTTGGGAGTGTGAGTTTCATCCTCACACTTAGGCCAAAGTGGGGTTGCGACATTTCTTGTCAATATCAACTATTTTGTGGGCCTTTGTGTCAAATAGATTGAGCAAAGCCAATTTATTTTAATGTGTTGTTAACATCCTTTAAACTTAGTTCTGACCTTGGTGTCGTTAGTTTTTCCTCTCCCTTGTCCATTTCTAACCTTGGTGTCAACAATTTTTCCTTTTCCTTGTTCAAATTTGTCGTGGTATCTCCCAGGTATGTTATCTCTAGCCCCTTGCTTTCTTCTTTATCATCTAGCCTTGGAATGTTTTTTTTCTTCATCTCGTTGTTACCTATGTTGGCCACCATCAATTGGTCCATTTCCCTATTGTAAACAAGTGTAAATGTTTTGTATGGATCATCTTTTACATCAATATCGTTTCTTGGCCATCTTTTTTTAAAGATTGAATCGTTTATTTTCCTAGATGCTTGAAATCCCAAAAGATAATCGCATTGTCAATGAAATCATGTTTTGAAATTCTTGTTTGTCAAATCATTTAGCCATGGATTGTCTCCATATGGTTGTGGCAATGTCGCAACCCTAGCTTTGGGTTCGTGACCAAGGCCAAGGGGTTATAAGGATGCGGGCCAAGAGAAAGCCTACGAGTCACATCACATACTCCCGGGAGTGTAGGAAAGTGTGAGGGAGTGAACCCTCACACTCCCAAGGCAACTCCCACTTTGGGAGATGGAATCCCGGTGGACTTTTGAAACTTCATAGAACAATTTCAAGGGTCAAAACTCAATGGCTTGTGACGTCCTTTATATCATTGAAAATCTCTTAGAACGTAGATGTCTAAAACGGGCTCGAATTGCTCATTTGAACATCTAAAACACAAGTTATGGCCAAAAGAAGGGCCGAGAGTCAAATTGTTAGTTTGGCAGTTTGACTCCCGACAAGAAAAAGTCAGGAATCGACCTGATTTACTTGTCTCCAAATGGCGTTTGATATATCGTTGAAAAGCTATCGATGAGGGCTACAACTTTGATTCAAATCGCATCTCGATCCAAGGTCTACTCGCAAAGTTATGGGGTTCCAAAGTTACGGGAGTCCTAACTTTGGCGATTTCGGTTTAGACAAAAAACCATTTGGATGTGGACCCCATGGAGAGGTGTAGAGTATACTATAAGGGGGAAGGTGGTGGCTTCCCCCGAGTCCGGGCCGTGGTGAGTCTTGTGTGTTCATGTTGCCCGTGGCTCGTCCTAGCACCAAAGGTGTTCCAATTATGCACTAACCACCTTGTGTGGGTTGTGTGCAAGCCTGTGTGAATGAGTGAAGCTTGTCAACTCTTCCTAATCCCATTTCGGAGCTCCAACATGCCCCTCTACCCCTCAAAGTGTTGTGAGTTAAGGAACGTGCCCCAACTCCTCCCCCTTTCGTTGTCTTGTACTTGGACTCACTTTTGAGTCTTGCAAGGAGTTAGGAGTGCGTCAGGCAAGCTATTTAAAAACTCTAAAATGAACATTTTTTTATCACTATTGCATATATTTTGTAATCCTACAAATGATCAATAGATGCTCAAGATCCAACCTTTGTTTGAATTCTACATCTACACTTTTTAATTATTATTTTTTGTACAAAAGGGTACAAATCCAAATATGGTGGTGTTTTGTAAGAGTATAATGGATATGGATATGTTGACATGATGCAAATGAAAAAACTTTGTCCTAAATTTCTTTGATGGATCCTTTCAACCTCAAAAGAAAATTAAACGAAATGCACAACATAGGAGACTTTTGGAAACATGAATGCTTTATGAAATATTTATAGTTGTTTAATCAAATTTTACATTTAAAGTTAGCATCACAAACATTGGTTGTCATTGGACCATTTGGGTTTTATTAGCAAGTTTGAAATAATTGCATATGCCAAAATGACTCGGAATGATAGAATAATTACATTTGTTTCAACATCCACAACATCATGTATATGATTTTGATTATCATTTACTACTTTGATCTAAAGTTTTTATTGATTGTTTATCTCAATATTCATTACAAATTTGTTAAAGATTGCTCAAGTTCAGCCATTATTTAATTTTAATTTCTTAGAATTAAATATTTCCTTCTATGATTTCATATTTTGAACAAGTATTCATTTTCAAGTCTATTATGCTACAATTCAATGTAAAGAATAGGATTTTGGTTTCTTATTCAATTTTTGATTCATCATTTTTTTTTATTATCATCCATGTCTTGTGGTTTTGGGGCCAGCCTTATCGTCCAACAATTAATTGGTTGCTTTAAAACTTTGTTCCTTGATTCTTGTGGAACATAGGCTTGCCTATCTGGAGTTGCATAAAATTGTTATCTAGGATTCATGAATTTTGTGGATATCAAATTCCCAAGTGTTAGCAAGTCCTATGTTGACAAATTGTTTAATGAACTTGTGAAAATATGTTATGGAATTGACTTTTTTAACCTCACATGTTCTTCAAAAAAGTCCATTGCATGTGTAAACATTGCCAAATTGTAGTCCTCCATATCATCCTTGGAAATGTTCACAATTTATTTCATTATAGAAAGGCTTTCTTTGTCCATCTTCACATTTGCCCGTTGCCATGCGACCCATTCCTCTGTTTTGTCAATTACCCTATTCCATTATGTTCCCCACGTTTTGATTTCAAACAAACGCTTAAAGGGGTTTAGCCTGGTATTATCCAAGGTGTTTGGTGTGACAATTGGTGACAATTATTTTTTGCCATTATAGTAAAAAGGTTTTATGATTGTAAGCACACAATTGAAGAACAAAGGATGCAACTAGGAAGTACCCGTGCAAATAATGCAAATTGAGGTGTTTTGCATGCAAATTAATAATAAAGGGAAAGAGAATGCAATTTCACTGTGCAAGTTGTTAAGGGGTTGAAAGAACAAATGAAAATAAAAAAAGGTTTTAAATGTTAAGGTGTCATGGGGTGTTTGACATTGGTTTCAAATTTTAATGGTCACATACCTTTTTGTGGTGGATAGGTAGTGTTTGAATTGTTTTATGTGGCATTGAATTTGAGTTAACCTCAAATTTTATATAATTTGGATGCTACAAAATTGGAACATATTTGGTAGTAATGGAATTTGAAATATTAGTTCAAGTATAACTTGAGCATTTCATGTGATGAATTGTTCACAATAAACCAACATAAATTTCTTATGTCCTATTTCTTTCGTATATTTTTTTACAAAACAAAACTTGTTGTGAATGTTCATGAAAAAGTTCATCCATTGTCATTTTTCATCCACATTTTCATCCATAAATATCATTCATCCATGACTTGTGGTAGAATATTTTTCCATGTCACCAAATATTATGTCTTAAATGTGACAAAATATTCTTTAAATATATTATCAACATGAGAAGAATATTTAAAAAAAGATTCAGTCCTACTCCTATACTCATGTTTGAAGGTTCATGAAAACAACATCCCTGACATATACACAATGTAAATTCGTATGATAAATCAATTTTGATAAAAAGGTTTTCAAAAAAGTAAAGTTGGTAGGGAAAATTTGGTTTCAATAAAATATTGATAAAATATTAATTTCAGTCAAATCTACCTTCAACATCATCCCCCTTTTTAATTGAGATTATGTCCTCGTAACTACATTCTTTACACTAATCTTCCATAAATATAGCCTCTATTTCCTCTACTTTAACATCTACCCTTAAGTCTTCCATTATATCAACAAGACTTGGAAGGACATGTAATGGCAACAAGGACATCAATTGTTTTCAATTGTACCACAATTGAAGTCCTTCCTCCATACCGGGTACAACCACCAAATTTGCACAATCTTCCGTAATGGTTGTGCCGAAAAGTGTCAAATCAATTGCTCCATCAAAATGTGTTATAAATTTTGTAGGGGCAAAAGCTACAATAGGTGCAACACCTTCGACCTCACCATAATCATTTGTAGCACCAAAAAAAAATTCAATACCAAAAGTTACTTTATTTTCAGTTGGTTTCAATTCCAATGTGACCACCAAATCCACCTCCATCTTCCCACCTTCACTTTGCTCCTCACTTCCATGCGTACCAAATTCAGATGCAAATCTAGAAGGGGCTTACGTTTTGCCAAAATTGAAAGGTGGCACCACCAGATGTGGCATTACTCACTAGTAGGTCTCTAAACATAGTTGGTAGAACTCATTTTTCTAATAGGACTCAAATGCCTTTTGGATACTTTCATTAACTTGTTCCTTGTACAACTCCCACTGGTTTTCTTGATTTAATTTACTCTTCTTATAAATCAAAAGTTTTACCTTCATAATAATATGCTCCATCTTTAAGTTGTCGAATTCTTCCATCCAATGGTGGTAGAGGTATGCGAACTTCATCTTTTGCCTCAATGCCCTCATTTCCTTTGTTAAGGAATCTAACTCTTCTTTAGTAACTCCAAGATTCTGCTATACCTCCTCCAAATCTCGTTGTAACAAGGATTTTTTCAGTTAACTATTACTTCTACGTGGTTTTAGTTTCAATAAGTGATTCATTCTACCCTTCTAGCCACTCTACCTTCCCTTTTGCCAAAATGAATAATTTTTTGATAAGGGCCAAGAAAATATCCACCACCTTTTGGTTGGCCTATTCCTATTCTAGAACCTACTTGAGCTTAGCCCATTTTGAATCAATGGAGCCCAAGATCTTCTTAATTTTAGTAAGGTGTTAGTGGAGATTTGATAGCTTGTTCTGGTAGTTGGAATATTCGATTTCCAATTCATGAACCTTCTTCCTCATGCTTTCCAATGTTTTGTAGTTTGGTCTTTAGATGCTACATGGTAAAAGCAAGATGCTCTTTCCATATACAAAAAGGCCAGCTACTACATCTATGGTTGGTTTTATGCCTTTCAAGTCTGCTACCTCCTATAAGTTCTTCTATAACACTTCCTTTGCAACATTAGTTTTGGTTGTGGCCAACTAAAAAGCTGTTAACATGTTGCCCATTATTTGGGTAAACTATCTCAATTGAAATAAATGGTCACGTCCAAAGTTTTTAGTGAAAATATAATTGAAAGAACTATGACATTTTTAGTTTCGGTAGGTGGAAGAAAAAGTCCACCTCCTACCAAAAATGAGATATTATGGGGGCATGGTCTTTGGCTGCCTCACTTGAACTTTTTGCAATGTTTCCATCGAAAATATATTCTAGTGGAGTATCCAATTTTTTTATATCTCCTATCAAAATTACCTCTCTTTCTAGCCATTGATGTAACTAATTTAAAATATTTATAGGGTTTTAAATACTTGCTTACATCGAATGTGGTTCTAGTTGAATTTTAACACCAAAAAGTTGTTTACTTTAAACCAAATTACTCCGCATTCTGCCTTTTTTTCGTGGACTTGACACTTCGATGATTGTTCCATTAAATTATGCTTCATGATATAAGATTATGGGGATGAAGTTGGCCCAAATTCCAAAATATCAATGTTGGTAGCAATGTAAGCAAGATTTCCAATTACCTATAGGTTTCTAGTTGGGTATTCATCCCACCAATTTTTTTGACATCCTTCGTCTCCTTGTTGAGGTCAATGGGTGCACACCAGAAACACGCTCTTGGAATTTTGTTGGTTCATGTAGCATGAGCTTTTGTTACTAATATAGTAACACCTTCCTCCTCCTCCTTGTCTGATTCTGGTAGGATGGGTGTTGTGTTTACTAGAAACCAATTTCAGAGTAGGATGTCTTCCACTTGGGTTGCTTTGAATTCAATGTTGTTTTTACTTGTGTCAAAATTTATCAATGCAAACAAATTTCACAACCTATTGTAGAGGTTGTTGAAAACTATAGTAGACCAGCTCACCTTCGCCCCTTGTTAGGCCAACACCACAAAGCCATCAATTTCTTTGCCATGTAAGGGAATCAATTGCCCTTCAACCATATTACCTAGATTTAATGCCAATAATATGGTTGCATACATTCCTTTGAAAAGGGAAACCTTCCATCCTTCTTAGTCGACAAATGCTTTTGGTGGAATAATTTTTTGATAAATGGCGAACTCTTTTTTTCCCCCTTTTCTTTGGTTGGTTTAGCCTATAATTTGTTGATGTTTATTTTCAGTAGTTTGAGCTTTTTGGTTGTCATCTTTTCAGTTGTGAAAATTGAAACTCCTTACACAACCAATTTTATAGTTTTTGGATTGAAATAGGTGATGGCCAACAAAAATTCCTTCACCAATGGCTAGATGAGATTCAACTACACGCCTAATAAACCAAAAACATCAATGTGTTAAGCCCATTCTACATCTCTTTTGACAATCCACTGTTGAAACTTCTCCATCTCCAAAAAAAAAATCTTTCCTCTACCAAAAATAGTCACTACTAATTTCTTTTTTTTTCCTCATGCTCAAGTTCTGATGCAACCTAGCTACCATCTAGTCTTGATTCTAAACTCTCCCTCTCTTCATCTTTTCTACCATCTGTTTGTTGATGCTTCCTTCATCTTCACCAACATGAAATCAATATGAATTTCTACAACATAATAATACTAGAAAGAGAGAGGAAAAATTGAGTGAATAGTTCCTTCTTTTATACCAAGATTCGGGTGTCCAACCCTTGCGTTAGATGCAAAAAATGTTTTGGAAGTACATATGAACTCATGTCCTTTCAACATAATTTCATTGGGTTGGATGAAAATATAATCAATCATGATTACCCCAACTACAAAATCTACCATTAGCAATTCGGGGATGGAATCTTCCTATGCAGGTTCCATATTAAAATCAATTCATGCCGATTCCAAATCAAAAAGTTCAGAATCTACCCTAGTCGATTATAGGGTGGAATTTTTAGTCAAGTATTCCATATTATAATATTTTCGGTTAATTCCAAGTTGGAATTTTTCATTGAATCAAAAATTCCCTTTGCTTCATTGCAAATGTGTCTTTCAATGGAATGCTAACTTTTTGGTTGGTCTCTATTGAAATCTAATGGACTAATTTTATTTTTCTAGTTTGGTAATTCCATATTCTAGTTTTTTGATGCCAACAACTAGATTTTTTGGTTGATCCGGTTTTTGATGCAATTTCATTTTTGGTAAAACCATATCAAAAATATTTTTGTGAATCCTCCTTATGCTTTCATCCCCCTTCAATGGTCCTCTAAGAGCCTTCCCAAATATATGTAAGGTTTAAACTTGTTGAGGTTCACCAAAATGGGATTTGGTTCAGACTTATCAATGTTGACAAATAGTACAATATTATTGGGTAGACAATACTATATTTTATATGGACCAAACCACCATGTTTTGAACTTTTCAATGTCTTCATTTATGCCCTTTGGAAACTAGAAAATTATGTCCCCCATTGAGAAAGTCTTAATTTTGTGGTTTAGTTGAGCCCATGATGTCATGTTCCATTGCCTTACACATGTCTGTTTTGCTACCTCCTAACATATTTCATCCAAGTGTTCCAATTTTGCCATGCGACTAATTAGAACATGGGTAGGAGAGAAGTTTTTGTCAAGATATGAATTGCTCAGGAACAACATGTATTCTAATGGCATCAAAGGGTAAAGGCCATAAATAAGTTGAAACAAATTGTGTTTAATTGTTACTTTAAATGTTATGTAATAAGCATACAAAATGGTGTGCTTGTGTTCATCCCAATCTATGTAGTTTTCATTCACCAACTTAGTAAACATTGAACCAATGACTTTGTTGGTGGATTTTAATTGTCCATTACCTTGCGAATAATAATTGGTCAAAGTTGTATGTTATAATAGAAAATGGTTTGTAAAAATTTCAATGGCATCGTTGATAAATTGAGTGCCTTAATCACTTACCAAAATAAGCATATAGCCAATTCATGTGAAAATGAATTCATAGATGAATTTTGTTGTTATAGTTGTTGTATTGGTGCATAGTGCCTTTGCTTCCACCCACTTGGTGGCGTATTTGGTGGCTACTAGAATGTACTTGTTCCCGATATACATGTTAATGGGTTTGATTAAACCGATAAAATCCAATCCCCATTTCATGAAAGGTTTTAATGGTAATGAAGTTATTAATTTCACTATGTTGTTCAATTTTAGATTCCTTGTTTGTTAACAATTGTCACAAGTTTGGCAATATTGGAAAACATCCTTGTGCATTGTTGGCCACCAATACTTCACGTTTAAGATCTTACGAACTATGATTTCAGATGAAAAATGCCCACCATCGATTCCCTGATGCATTTCCTAAAGCATTATGGAGATTTTCGAGTCCTCAAAGTAACGCTTCAAGATTTGGTCTTAACCTTGACATTATAATTTGCCATGTACCAGAAAAAAAAACATAAAGTTTTTAAAGTTAACTTTTTTTTTGTTCCTGGCTATAATGAACTGAATTTTTTTTGGTAATGAAGTACTGAATTTTTTTTTATAGCCAGATCGGTTGTAAGAAGAAAAACATAGTGTTCGTTATTCAATCCAATACTCCATTTTCTTCTATGAGATTAGGTATTTGGGATAATGTCGTAAACCTAATCTTGGGCTCGCCACCAAGGCAAGGGTTTGCAAGGGTGTAGGCCAAGAGGGAAGCCCGAGAGTCACATCTCATGCTTATGAGAGTGTACAAGAATGTGAAGGAATGAACCCTCACACTCCCAAGTGAGCTCTCACTTTGGGAGTTGGAGTCCCGATGGACTCCTGAATCTTCAGAGAATGATCGCAAGGGTCAAAACCCATTGGATTGAAGAATTCTTTATACCATTGAAAATATTTTGGAACGTAGATGTCTAAAATGGGCTTGCATGACCTATTTGGACATTTAAAACATAAGTTATGGCCAAAAGAAGGGTCGGGAGTCAAATTGCCAATTTGAATCCCAACCATTAAAAGTAGGAAATCGCCCAATTTCCTTTAGTGTAGGTGGTGTGCAACATACCGTTGAAAAACTCTTGACAGGGGTTACAACGTTACTTCAAACCTCATTTCAATTAGAGGTTTACACACAAAGTTATGAGGCCCCAAAATTGTGGGAGTTCTAATTTTGGGAAGATGGTGGCTCCCCCCCCAAGTTTGGGCCGTGGTGAGTCTTGTGAGTCCATGTTTGCCCGTGGTTTGTCCATGCACCAAAGTGTTCCAACTATGCACTAACCAACTTGTTGTTTAGTTTGTGTAGGTCCGTGTGAGTAATTGAATTGCTTGTCAATCTTCTTAATCCCACCTCGAAACTTCAACACACCCTTCTACCCCCAAAGTGCTATGAGCCAAAAAATGCGCCCCAACTCCCTCTCCTTCCATTGTCTTCACTTTTGGATTTGCAATTGAGTCCATCAAGGAGCTTGGGGGTGCGCCATATAAGGCACTTGCCATCTAAGTGGATCATTTCCAAAGGTTTGGAACTTACATGAGTTGTTTGAACTGGGAATGGATGCATAGCTTGTTTCCCCAATTGACATGCTTCACAAACTTTTGACATCACCTCTTCTATTCCAAATTTGGGAAGACTTCCAACAAGATTTTATTTCTCCATCAGCTTAAAATGTTGGAGATTAACATGGCCAATTCGCTTGTGCCAAATTCCAATGTCTCTAGCTCCTTTTCCATGTGTGAATAACATGGAATTCACCTTAGGCATGTTCACTGTCGCAACCCTAGCTTTGGGCTCGCGACCAAGGCAAAGGGGTTGCAAGGGTGCGGGCCAAGAGGAAGCTCGGGAGTCACATCAGAGACTCCCGGGAGTGTAGGAGTGTGAGGGAGTGAATCTTCACACTCCCAAGGCAATTCCCAAGTTGCGAGAGGGAGTCCCGGTGGACTCTCGAAACTTCAGAGAGCAATTTGAGGGGTCAAATCTCAATGGCTAGTTGCGCTCTTTACATCAATGGAAAGCTCTTGAAGCTTAGATGTCTAAAATAGGCTCGCATTGCTCATTTGAACATCTGAAACACAAGTTATGACCAAAAGAAGGGCCGGGAGTCGAACTCCCGCGAGTCTGCCAGTTTTGACTCCCGACCACTAAAAGTCGGGAATCGACCCGAAATACTTAGTTGCAGACAACGTGCGACATACTGTTGGAAAGCTCTCGACGAGAGCTACAACTTTGCTTTAGACTGCACTTCGATCCGAGGTCTGCTCGCAAAGTTATGGGGCTCCAAAGTCCCAAGAGTCCCGTTGGGCGGGATTTCGGGACTCCCGGCCGGGAGTCCCGGGAGTCCCGGGAAAAAGAGCCATTTGGATGTAGTCTCCGCGGAGCGTTGCAGAGAATACTATAAGGGGGAAGGTGGTGGCTTCCCCAAGTCCGGGCCGTGGTGAGTCTTGTGTGTCCGTGTTGCCCGTGGCTATCCCAGCACCAAAGGTGCTCCAACTAAGCACTAACCACTTTGTGTGGGTTGTGTGCAGGCCCGTGTGAGTGA
>Ga0116230_10007349_pt1 | contig 10883 bp, 10 predicted proteins | sample S1TSphfallax_3_FD_88678 | JGI IMG/M metagenome (GOLD analysis project Ga0116230, IMG submission 88678) | Host-associated microbial communities from peat moss isolated from Minnesota, USA - S1T2_Fd - Sphagnum fallax MG | ecosystem: Host-associated > Plants > Peat moss > Unclassified | place...
CGTGCGCCTGACCCCACAATTCCTCTCGTGGGCATTCAGGTTTCTCGGCAATTGCACAGCGTCCCGGTTCGCCGATAACACGCGTGCCGTGCTGCGGCTTGCGCTGTGGTCCCGATTGGCGCTCATGCGCTTGAGACGCCGCCATCCTGATCTGACTTTCGGTCATGTTACCTCGGGCAAACTTCATCTCTATGACGACGCCGACAAATTGCACGGGGCGGCCAGGTCGATCGCACTTAAGAATCTTCTAGGCTGCGAGCAGCGGGTGCTATCCCGCGATGAGACGCTGGCCATCGAGCCCGCGCTATCGGTGAGCGGACGACCTTTTGTGGGGGCCATTTACTCCCCCCTCGACGAAGCGGGCGACCCGCAGGCCTTTACGCAGGCGCTCGCGACCATCGCGGCACGCGAATATGGCTTGGGACTCATGCCCCGCACCGTTGCCGAGCGCTTCATTCTCGACCGCGGCAGGATTCGCGCGATCGACACATCGCGCGGCCCAATCGAGGGGGACGTTTTCGTGCTGACCACCGGGCCCGACGTGCCTGCATTGGCCAGAACGGCGGGTCTGCGAGTGCCCGTGGCGCCCATGAAAGGCTACAGCATTACGCTGCCCGCGACGAAGGACGCACCGGTCATCAGCATCACTGACACGCGCGCCAAAATCGTGTTTTGCCGTTTGGGCGAGCAATTACGAGTCGCCGGTATGGCGGAACTCGGGCGGCTCGATGCGAGCATCGATGCACGCCGCATCGACGTGTTATTGAACGCCGCGAGAAATCGCTTACCGATGGCGGCCCACTGGCATGAGGACGCGCAACCGTGGGCCGGCTTGCGACCGATGACGCCCGATTGCCGACCCATCATTGGTGCCACCCGGATACCGAACTTGTTTCTCAATTGCGGTCACGGAATGCTCGGATGGACATTGGCCTGCGGGAGCGCAGAATTGCTAGCTTGTTGGGTGGCTGGAGAAGACCCTGCGGAAGAGTCCTTCGCAAGTGCAGATGACTTCAGTCTTGCACGATTCTAGTGCCTCGACTCGGTGATTTTGACCGGTTCGGGCTCACGCCGGCACGAGTGCACGCGCGCGAAATTGTCCGGGCGCTACGCCGAACTCCTGGTGAAATTGCCGCACGAAATGCGAGCAGTCGCAAAACCCCGTGCGCAGCGCAACTTCGGTCACTGTCTCCTCGGAGTTCTGCAAAAGCCATTTGGCGTAGCGCAAACGGGCCAGGCGCAGATACGCGGCCGGCGACTGGCCGAACTCCGCCTGAAACAATCTTGCCAGCTGCCGGCCGCTGATACCGACCTGTTTTGCTATCCATTCGGGCGACATCGCGCGGAGCAGTCCTTGCTCTATGAGAAACACGGCGCGCCGCACGCGTGAATCGGCAACGCGGGTGTACCCGATTGCTTGCGCAACGGCGACTTGAGAGGTGTCCGTCCGGTTCGGTACGGTCATCTGATGCACGGCTTTCGTGGCACGATCCTGGCCGCAATGCAGGGCGACGAGATGCGCCGTAAGACTGATGACGGAGATTCCCCCGGCGCAGCTCAGGCGATCGCCGTCGTCGACGTAGTCGACATTGGAGATGGCGTGCACCTGAGGAAACATTTTCTTAAATTCCTCCAGATGATACGGATGCAGGCAGACACGGCGCCCGTCGAGCAATCCGGCGCTTGCCAGAACAAACGTTCCTGTACAGATGCCCAACAACGCGACGCCAGCCGCGGCGGCCTGCTTGACGAAAGCAAGCGCCTCGGGCCGCGCCCGGCCGGTGCTGCGCAGAAGTCCGCCAATCACAGCGATGTAGTGAAACTTTCGGGGATCGAGGAAACGATCGTCCGCGCAAATCTCCACGCCGCAGCTGGCGAGCACCCCAGCCCCGCGAGTAGAACCCATGATGGTCCAGCTGCACCTGAGTTTGCGGCTGTTGTCGGCACGATCGGCTGCGTGTCGCAAGGCATCAATCAGTCCGGCGAGGGACAGCAGGGGGAACTCCGGCCACAACACGATCCCGATATTGAGCTCGTGAACCACCGACTTACGCAGGCGCGAATCGCTTTCATCGTCAATGAGATCGATCAGTTCACGGCCGCTGTTGGTTTTACCCATGTCTGAATTATTCCATGTTTTGACCATCTTTTACAATGCACAAATCTGATGGCATGTCAGCGTTGTGGCCACAACGCCAGCGAGCGAAGGATGGACCGCCAATGTTCTGGAAACACCGCTACACCGTACTCGGACTGCTGTATACCGCAACCGGGCTCTGCTATCTCGATCGCATGGTCATGGCGAGCGCGCTGCCTTTCATCACCAGGGAGCTGAATTTATCGCCGCTCGGCGCCGGGGAAGTGTTGAGCGCATTCTTCGTGGGGTATGCCATCTCGCAAATCCCGGGCGGCCTCATGGCGGATCGATACGGACCCCGGCCCATGCTCACCGTCGCCATAATCTGGTGGTCCCTCATGACGGGCTTGACCGCGCTGGCTCCCGGACTGCTGGCGCTGTTGCTGACTCGTCTCCTCTTCGGCCTTGGTGAAGGACCGTTCCCGCCCGCTGCGTACAAGACGATGGCAGTCTGGGTGCCGCGCTCCGCATTGGGCCGAGCCAGCGGTCTACAGCAGGCTGCCACGGCGGTTGGCGCCACGGTGGCGCCACTGTTCGTCGCGACCGCGGTCTTGAGATGGGGTTGGCGGTCGAGTTTTTATCTGCTGGTCGTTCCCGGTTTCGCGCTGGCGTTCCTCATGTGGCGCTATGTAAGGAACTCACCGCAGGAAAGTGGCCGGGTTCTTGCACAAGAAATGGGCGACTATGGATCACCGACGCCAGCGCCTGCGCCCGGCAAAACGACTTTCGCCATGACGTTGCGAATGCCCGCCGTTGCGTGGTGTGCCATCAGCTTTTTCCTGGCCAACAGCGTGGCGTGGGGCCTGATGAACTGGCTGCCGACCTATCTGCTCGGGACTCGCGGCTTCAGCGTGCAGAAAATGGGGTTTTACGCGGCAGTCACCAATCTGGCCGGTGTCGCGGGTTACGTTCTTGGGGGATATCTTTGCGATCGCTATTTTCGCAATTGCCTGAAAGTGCCAATCATCTTAGGTCTACTGGTCAGCACCGCGTTCACTTATCTTGCGGCGATTGCACCCGACGGTGTGTCTGCCGTCTGTTGTCTCGTCCCGGTGTTTCTGTTTTCCAATGTCGTCGCCACCGCGCTCTCGACAATTCCACTGGTCATGGTGCCCAAGCAGGCAGTGGGCGCGGCATTTGGTGTGGTCAACACGGCTGGACAACTGTCGGGAATCCTCTCGCCTCTGTTGATTGGCTGGGTTCTTACTGAGACGAAGGGGCGCTTCGATATCGTGCTGTATGGGATGGTGGCGCTGACCTTGATCGCAGTCTACCCCGCGTCGCGAATTAGGCAGCCGAACGTTCTCGCATCGTTACCCTCTGCCGCGTGACGCTCCAGCCCTCCTGAAAAACTCCCACAGCAATCATCGGGGGATAGGCATCGCCGTTCACACGGAGAGTAAATCTGTCCGCCTCGGCGTTCGTCGCCGAGCTCTGTGCTTTGCCAAGATGGCTCGCCGTGGGCAGAAGTCAGGTCACATCGGCGAGATTCGGCTGGATGGGGAGTTCCTTGGGCCGCTCTCGCCATCACTGCCGGATCTTTCGGCGCCGCTCGTGTGGCGCACGCCGGTACCGGCTCGGCAATAAGTTAGGGACTCATTGTTCCAGCCGCGGGTGCCGATTTGCCCCGTTTCGCTTTCATCATGGCGAGCAGGGGTCGAAACGGGAATACGAACTGCTGGAGAATCGAAAGTCGCTGTCTTTCGTCTTGACCGACGACGCATGCCTCACCCTCGCGAAATGTCCCGAACACGCGATCTATCAGGATCAGCGAATTGGCGTAGTTGCAGCGGGTGTCAAGATAAGGCACGGAATGGTGCAGACTATGGGCTTCGATCGTCGTGAAGATGTACGAATACCATCGGGGAACGGTGTTGCGGACATTGGCATGTGCGAAGGTCGACACGACCCCTAAGATGTTAAACGCACAGAAAGTGGCATCTTTGCGCAAGTCGAACAGAGCGACGACACTGAGGGAGACCAAGAATAGCTCGAGCGGATTGCCTACCAATCCCTTCGCGGCATTCAGCTGCGTGATATGGTGATGCGGAGCGTGGGTCCACCACACGGGTGAATTGTGCATCAGTCGGTGCATCCAGTACTGACCGAATTCGACCACGACGATCACGAGTGCCACTTGCACGAGGAATGGCGAGTGCAGCGCCCAATTCGTGGTGATGCCGAGTGCCTGTTTGGCCGACGCCAGCGGCGCTTCGGCGAGGCTGTCCTCGACACCCGAGATCACGCCAAAGAAGAGGACCGCATAGAAGAGGTCGGTGAGGAATTCGAGCCGATACATGCGCCAGCCGGCGTGCCGCTCCATGAACAACTCCAGTACCTGAACGATCAGAAGCGTGGTGATGCTCACCGCGGTGACAGTGAAGGGATTGTCGATCCACGATGCAGGGGCGATAGACCAGAACACCGTAATCAGCACCAGCATCGCGGGCTGAAGCAGGCTGAACATCGTTCTCTTCATGAGGGACTCTTACGGGTGAAATCTTCGATTAAATGAGGGTTATCCCACTTTTTCTCGACGATGTCATCCTGACCACGTGACCCTGAACCCCCTGTTCTCACCTTACCTCTAATCATGGCCGTAGTGCGCACCACAGTTGTGCAAATAGCTATGAATGATGCGAGATAATAGTGCGCGTGATTGTTGAGTCATTCCCACCTCGTTTGACGCGAACCTCGGCAGTGGTGAAAGAAACTTAGCATGCAACAGTCCAAAATCTCCTTAACGTTCGCCCTCGTGCTGGTGTGTGCGGGGTGCGGTCGGCAATCCACCGTAACCACGGACCCCATGCCGGCTGCCACGGAGGCAGCATCTGACCCTGATGCAACGTGCAGGTCGTGGGGGATACAGCCGGACTCGCCCGGCTTCAAACAGTGCGTTGAGGGAATGACCGAGGCCGCCAACGCCGGCGCCGGCGGCACCGGTCCGCAAAATGCCCATCAGTCACGGTCGATGGCGAGGATGCGCAGCGAGATGGCGCAACAAGGCGATGACATACGCAAGCAGGTCAATGATGAAATAAAGGCCGCCGCCAGCAACCTCAAGTGCGTCACGGTCACCAATGGCACCAATACGTCGGTCAGCTGCCCGTAACTTGTCCGCTTCCGCAGCTACCCAAGATCTTTGGACCAAGGCGAAGTCACACTGGCGCAAGGCGCCGGTTGGGCTTCTCGTCTGGCTGACCTATGAGGCGCTCATGTATGCCGGCGACTATCCCGCGAGACAGTTCAACGCCGGCCTTCACGCCTACCAAGCGCATGACTATGCCCAAGCCCTGGTCCACTTCCAGAAATCTGCGGACACCGGGGACGGCGATGCGCTGAATTATCTCGGCATCCTCTACGAAGAAGGACTGGGCACGGCGAAAGACCCCGTCAAGGCCGTGAGCTTTTACAAGAAGGCGGCTGCGAAGGAGTCAAACGCTGCCGATGTCAATCTCGGCTACGCGTACCATAACGGCATTGGCGTCGGCCGCGATGAGACTCAGGCGGTCGCCTGGTATCGCGAGGCAGCCGCGAGGGGCAACGCCAACGGCGAGTATTGGCTCGCCATGCACTATGAGTCGGGCGAAGGCGTCGCAAGGAATGATGCTGAAGCGGCGCGACTGTTGACCAGCGCGGCCGCCAAGGGTCTGAGAAAGGCCCAAAACGACCTGGGCGTCCTCTATGAGAATGGCCGTGGAGTTCCTCAGGATCTTGCCAAGGCGGTTACGTATTATCAGAAAGCCGCCGACCAAAACGACACCGTGGCTCAATACAATCTCGGGCATATCTACGAGCAAGGGCTTGGCGTCCTGCAGAGCATTCCAACGGCCATTATTTGGTATGAAAAAGCGGCTGCCTCTGGAGATGAGGACGCGCGGGCGGCACTGCATCGATTGAATGCCACGGGGCATGAAGGCTAAGGTAGGACCGTATCATCGGGTATATTTGGCCGATGAAACTACCGTTCGTTGGGGATATTTGAATGCATTGCCTGCCGTCCGCGCGTTATCTGTTGGCTGCCGTTTCATTCAGTGTCCTTGGTCTTTCCGCCGTCGCGGCGCAGGCGCCGCCCGGCAACGTTACGGCGGCCCGGGTAGCCGCAGATACATCGGGAGACAATTGGCTGGTCAAGGGCGGCAGCTTCGCCCAACAGCAATTCAGCCCGTTGCGGACGATCAACGACAAGAACGTCGCGCAGCTGGGGGTGGCGTGGATCGCTGAGATGGACGATCCCATGGGGCTCGCGGCCGAGCCCTTGGTCGTGGACGGCGTGATCTATCTGAGTGCGCCGCGATCGATCGTGCGGGCGGTCGATGCGACTGACGGCAAGATTTTATGGACATTCGATCCGCATATCCGGCTGGATTACTCCACGGTGGATTCGAGCATTGCGCGGGTCAACCGGGGCGTTGCCGTGTGGGAGGGAAAGGTCTACGTGGGCACCGCGGACGGACGGTTGATCGCCATCGATGCCGCCAACGGCACGCAACGGTGGTCGGTGACCATGGACGACCCGGCGCACGACGGCATTTCGGGCGCGCCTCGCGTAGCCGCCGGCAAGGTATTCATCGGTCACACCGGCTCGGACGATCAAGTCCGCGGCTCGATCGCGGCCTACGACGCAAACACGGGTAGGCGGGTCTGGCAATTCTGGACGGTGCCCGGGGATCCGTCGCTCGGGTTCGAAAGCAAAACGATGGAGATGGCGGCGAAAACCTGGTCCGGCAAGGAATGGTGGAAGCAGGGTGGCGGTGCGGTGTGGGATCCGATTACGTATGACGCCAGGACAGGTCTGCTGTTGTTCGGCACGTCGAAGGCGTTTCGCGGCGGTCCGGATGACGCGCAGGAAGCGGGCGGTGGCGCGAAGCTGTTTTCCGGCAGCATCGTGGCCGTGCACGCCGACACCGGTGAGTACGCATGGCACTACCAGACCAGCACGCCCGAGCGGCAAACCGAAAACTTCCATATCGTGCTGGCCGACATGCCGATCGGCGGCCGGGTCCGTCATGTCGCGATGAGTGCCGCACGCAACGGCACGTATTACGTGCTGGATGCCGCCACAGGCGAGTTGGTCAGTCAGACGCCCTTGGTCAAGCAGGAATGGTCGGGCCCGAGGATGGATTACCCGGGTGTGGTGGTCAACGGAGTGGAGGACTGCAAGGGGAATTGCTTCGGCGTGCGTAATTGGTGGCCGATGAGCTATGACCCGATCACGCAGCTGACCTACGTGCCCATCATGGATCGGCGCCGTACGTCGCCGCCGACGCCCGATGCCTTACCCATGGTCGGGCGCTTGGTGGCGTGGGATCCGAAGACGGCTACCACTCGCTGGAGCGTCGAACACTCGTTGATCATCAACAGCGGTGTGCTGTCGACGGCGGGTAATCTGGTGTTTCAGGGCCAAGGCACGGGTGAGTTCGCGGCGTATGCCGCGGACACCGGTAAGAAGCTATGGTCGGCGCAAACGGGCTCGGCCGTGAACGCGGTGCCCGTGACCTTCACAGTCAACGGTGAGCAATATGTGGTCGTGCCAGTGGGCTGGGGCGGTGCATTCCGGTTATGGTCACCCTCGACGATGATGGTGACGCCGACCTCGAAGTACGGGCCGTCGCGTCTCGTGGCATTCAAACTCGGCGGCCGGCAGCCGTTTCCATTGCCGGCCATTCAGGTGCCCAAGGTGCCGCGTCCGCCCGCGCAGACCTACACGGCGGACCAGGTCAAACAAGGCGCGGTGCTGGCCGATGACCATGGCTGCACGGACTGCCACTCGCCCAAGTTCGATGGCGCGGGACGTTGGGCGGTCAATGGCGGCATACCGGATCTGCGCTATATGCCGCCGGAGGCGCATCGGGATTGGTACGCCATCGTCTTAGGCGGCTCGCACCGGCAACAGGGGATGATGCCGTTTGGCACGTCCTCGACTGCACTGCGAGTGACCGGGTTGACGCCGGCAGAGGCGGATGCGATTCATGCTTACGTGATCGATCGGGCGCAGGCGGCGTATGACATGCAGCAGAGTGCGTCGACGAAGCCGTGATTGTCGCAACGCCGTGAAGTGGCAAGAGCGCATGCTCGAGCAAAAGCCTCATAAAATCTGCGGGTGGTGTTATGTGGAATTGGCGGCGCTTTTTCCAGTGGAGGCGGTACGGAGCTATAATAAGGGCGAACAGTAAGATGGTGCGGACCTGGGAGAGTCGTGATGGAACACAGTCTGCGATCGGTGGTTGATTGGGGTTGGTCATGGAGACTGGCCGGGCGAGGAGCCTCTCCGGCGACGATGCGCGCGGTACGGAATGTTGCCGTGTGGCTGGCTTGCGTGCTGTTCATGCATGCGGTGGCGTCGACAATTCATCACGGCGTGGCGGTCGATAGCTCGTCCGCCAAATGTATGCGGCGTCAGTAGTTTTTGAAAGGACATCCCTCTTCTTGTAGACATCATCGCCCACACTTGGTCAGTGACTTGCCGCGTCGGTCACGTAGTCAAATTTTTCATTCTGACTGATGAAGAAAATGCACTCATTCGGAGAGATGCACTTCGTTACATGGCGCTCGCCACCCTTTTGGAACCAGTACGAGCCGACTGGAAGGGGCACATCAGCGCTCCCCGGGAGACCGTTGACGGCGACCCCCGAGATCACGACTCCCCAGTAATCGCCGCTGTGAATATGCACTTTGCTCACGAACCCCGCCGGCATCTTGATAAACGTGCCATGTGCACCGTGAGCGAAGTCGCCATACGCCGGCGCAGCGTTCAGCTCCCCATGCACACCATCAGAGACGCCGGTGGGACCGTACGTCAACGCGGTGACCGGTGTGCTGACGGATGGCTTTCCTGAGATGCCAGCGAAGGCGGCGATTGACAGTGTGGTGAGCGCCGCGATGCCAAGTACTCGTGAATGTAGCGTTTTCATGATCAATATCTCCTGAGGAATTATCGGGTCAATTCGGGTCCTGTGACCGTCGGAGGTAGTGTCGGACATTCCATTTCAGTTGATAAGATGGCAATATTTAGATGATTATTTCCGGATAGCGAGAATTTATGGACCGGCTCGAAGGCATGGCGGCGCTGGTTTCGGTTGCCAAGGCGGGAGGATTCTCGGCGGCATCGCGTGAGACCGGGATCCCGCTAGCGACGTTAAGCCGACGGGTGGCGGACCTGGAGGCCGAACTCGGTGTGCGCTTACTACGGCGTTCGACGCGGCAAATCGCGCTGACGGAATCGGGACAGAGCTATTTTCAAACCTGCCAGCGCGTGCTCGACGAGATTCGCGACGCGGAGGAAGATCTGAAGGGCGAGTACCGCACGCCGAAAGGCGATCTCACGCTGACGGCGCCGATGGGGTTCGGACGAATTCACCTGCAGCCCGTGGTGATGGAGTTCTTGCGCGCGTACCCGGCCATCAATCTGCGCCTGGTGCTGGCTGATCGGATGGTTGATTTCATCGAGGAGCCGATCGATCTCGCGCTCAGAATTGCCGAACTCGCCGACAGCCCCTTGATCGCGCGGACCGTAGGAACGATTCGCATGGTTGTGACAGCCAGTCCAGAGTACCTCGAGCAGCACGGCGCTCCAAAGCACCCCTTGGAATTAGCGCAACATGATTGCGTCGCATGGTCCGGCTTGGGACCGCTCAACACGTGGTGGTTTCGCGAGGGTAAAGCCGATCGTAGCTTCCCGATACGTACTCGATTCTCGACCAGCAGTGCGGAATCCGCCATCGACGCCGCACGGAGTGGCTTGGGTCTGGCGCAGACCACGTCCTACCAGGCGGAGCGCGGTGTGCGCGACGGTGGTCTGCAAATCTTGCTCGAGGACTTTGAGTGCGCTCCGACTCCGGTGAGTCTGGTTCACGCCGGTAATCGATCCGTGCCGCTCAAGCTGCGGGCGTTCGTTGATTTTGCAGTACCGCGGTTAGCCCATCGGTTGAAGGAGATCGAGCGGGCAATGGATTAAATCTCGCGACGCGGCCCGGCGGCCAGCCAATGCGCCCAGCGCTCGGGGAAGAAAACGTCATCGTTTCCCCAGACGATCAACGTTGGCTGGTCGAATTTCTTGAGGTCCGCGTAGATTCGCACGGTCTGCTCATGATCCATGGCGGTGGTGTAGCGATCGACTTGGGCTTGACGCTCTGCCGACGCGGTGATGGGCCCGAGATACAGTCCCAGAACGTCATCCGCGAGGCGTTCGGAGAACTGAAAGGCCATCCCCAAACCGCGCTGGGATCGGGCGGCATCGGGATTGCCCAGAAGACCGGCGAGAGTCTTGCCGAGCTGTCCCGCTTTGGCGAGTTGCAATAACGGGGTGAACGCCGGCGGAGGCCAATTGTCGTGCGCGTCGCAATTGGTCAGCGTCAGCGAGCGGATGCGGTCGGGAATTCGTGTTGCCAGAATTTGTGCAATCGCCCCGCCGCTGTCATTGCCGACGAGATCGATGGTCCCGATGCCCAGCGTGTCGATGAACTCGCGAAGCATTTTCGCTTGGGCGTCGAAGCTCAAGCGTTGCTCCGTCGTCACCTCCGAGAACCTAAGTCCCATCAGGTCGGGCGCGAGGCAGCGGCGCAGGTCGCTCAAGCCCTGCAACTGGTGGCGCCAGTGGTAGCCGTTCAACGGGAAGCCGTGCACGAATAGAGCGACGGGGCCGGTGCCTCGTTCGACGTACGAGATCCTGCCCGACGGGGTGTCTTGGACCTTCCGTAAGGCGGCAAATTGATTAAGGGTCATGCTGTGGGTCCTCGCGGTTGAA
>Ga0116230_10007351_pt1 | contig 10882 bp, 7 predicted proteins | sample S1TSphfallax_3_FD_88678 | JGI IMG/M metagenome (GOLD analysis project Ga0116230, IMG submission 88678) | Host-associated microbial communities from peat moss isolated from Minnesota, USA - S1T2_Fd - Sphagnum fallax MG | ecosystem: Host-associated > Plants > Peat moss > Unclassified | place: USA...
CATGACGAAGAAGAAGACTTGCGGAGCTGCAGAGCATCATCTGTGAGACTTTGCAGAAGGAAATTATTGACAAGCTTGCATCTTTGGATTGAAAGAAAGCTTTTCTACCTAAGAAAAATACAAAATTTCTCCTTCCCCATTTCTCCATCTCCCTGGATGTATATCATGCGGTGGTTTCTTGGTGCACAGAAAATGATGAAGAGCTCCTCCTGCTCCTCCTCCTCCTACACCGGCATGATACTACTTTTGTTTTTCATTTCCGAAGATTGCGAAATCATTTCCGCCGCCGTTCGTCATCTCCTTTCACAGAATCACAAAAGATGAAATTCCTCATCCACAACTGATCTCCAGGCCCGCCAGAACTAGGGTTTAGGGATTCGCCTTCTTTGAGGGAGCGAGAGACAGAAGAGAGCACACAGAGAATGAGAGAGAGAGCGCACGGAGGCAGAGAGACATGATGTCATGTGCGCAGCATCTCTTGCTCTCTGGTAGGTCTGCTTCTTCTTGTTCTTCTTCTGTCTCTTCTTCTGTCCCTGCTGCGTACCATTGCGACTCTGAATTGAGCACCAAGTCCTTGTACAGGTCGATAGCAAGAATCTCTTGTCAGTCTCGAGATTGCCAACAACAACTCCTCTGTGGCTGCCGCCTGGCATTCCATTTCTTCTCTTTACATCCCTGTAGAATTTCCTTAGTTGGAGCATGTAGAATACATGCAGAGCAAGCAAGCTTAACAGCAGGGAGAGATGAAAATCTAGCGGGAACAATCAGAGTGTATTTGAGTGATACTGATGATGGGAGGAGTAGTGAGGAGGAGGAGAATAGGGACCCAAAAAAGATGTCGGAAGGGATTGGGAGGAGAACATCATCATCATCATCATCATCATCATCAGCAGCAGCAGCAGCATCATGGCCGCCTGGTAGGAAGAAGAATAAACAAGCTTTGCAACTCAGAATAGCTCAAGAAGAGGAGCGCAAGAGGAAGGGGGACAGGGATTTGACACCCACAGTACGAGCTCTGACATGGGCATTTCGAGGAGCTCAAGGTACACCAGCTATTGCTGCAGTTTTGGAAGACCTTCGATTCACAATCTCCACCTTCACATCTGTGATTCAGAAGCTGGGCATGGAAGGGAATCCTCAAGCAGCCATAGCTCTTTTTCGATGGCTGCAGGAACAACAACAGGAGGTTGACAACTCTGTGGAACAGCAGCAATCCTTGGTGGTACCCAATGTAGATCAACAACAATCCTTCTTGGTACCCAATGTGTATACATATAATTCTTTGTTAGGGGCATTGAAGGCAAATGGGTGCTACGAGTTTGCAGTCAGGATTTTAGGTGAGATGAGAGACAATGGCATTGCTGCGGATCTTGTGACTTACAACACAGTGATTAGTATGTATGATCAGTTAGGTCAACATGAGCAAGCTCTCAAGGTTTTTGAGGAATTGAAGTCTCTGGGTATGCAACCAGATCTTTTCACATATAGGACTTTGATTCAGCTCCTTGCTAGATGTGGGAAGGTGGAGCAAGCTCTTGACATTTTTTGCAAGCTCAAAAAACAGCAACAGGAGGAAGATTGGGTATCTGAATCTCAGGAGGAATCAGAGAATCACAGTAGACCAGAATTGAAGAGAGAGAGAGGACAGCGGCAGGAATTGGCTACTTTTGTTGTGCAGATGTGCTACAAAAGGTTCAAGGCATGGCTGGCAGATGATTCTAGCACTGTCCGAGAGACTGCTATACTGGGGAAGAGAATGAAAGTTGCACAGGTAGCTCTTGATGCCAAAATGTGTAAGAATCTGATCCGAGCATGCGGACAGAGGGAAATTGATCACTCTCTTGTCAAGATTCTTTACCATAGTATGCGGGAACAGCATTTTCCAATTGGGGTGTCACTGTGCAATCAAGTAATCAGAGTTTTGGGAAAGGGGAAGAAATGGTGGGCAGCTCTGGAAGTTTATGAGAATATGATGGAATCAGGCCCACTGCCAGAGGAGACTACAAGAAGACTCCTCCTGTCACATTTCCAAATTCTGTTGAATTCGGCCAGGAAGAGGCGCATATGGAAATGGGCATTGCAGTTACTGGATAAAATGATGGAGAAGGGTATTGAGCCAGATGCATTTGCATGGAATGCTGCTCTGATTGCTTGTGGACGTGCCAATGAGACTGCTTCTGCAGTCCAAGTGTTCCAGCAAATGACAGAACATGGGCAGAAGCCTGGGGTTGTGTCATATGGTGCTCTCCTCAGCGCTCTTGAAAAGGGAAATTTACTTGAGAATGCTGAACAGGTACGCCTTGTTGATTGTAGTCTAGAAACGATATGCATTAGATTTGTATACCTTCTAGCAGTGTAAACTGATATGCAAATGTTGGTCTTGGCTGGTTGTATATGCCTGATTCATGATAGGGTGTTCAATTGTTGCCTTGTCCATGCAATGCTGCAATTTTTGTTGTGAGGATTTGAGTACTTTGCTGTAGACCAAGATCCTATTGTCTAGAAGCTGGTAAGCAACAAAGAGTTTAGCTATAATCCTTGATTTGCTGGACTTGCTAATGATTGCTTTCCAATTGCAGCATGGGTCTTCTGATGTGTCTGTATTGTAGAGAGTAACAACAATTTTTATGCAAATGCAATCCTGTCTACCTTCGAGAGAAACTGTATGTCCTCAGTTTTCTGACCTGGAAATGTTGCAATCCAGGTTTGGCATCACATGCAAAAAGTTGGAGTGATGCCCAATGACTATGCTTTCACCACCATGATTTCTGCCTATGGAAAGGCTGGCAACTACAGCAAGGCCATAGAATTGCTAGATCAAATGCAGGCTACAGGTGTAGAACCAAGTGTTGTGACCTATAATGCTGTTATCTCAGCCTGTGCAAGGGCTGGCGATGGACAACGTGCTCTTGATTGGTTGGAACAGATGGAGGCTGCATCCATAAAACCCAATGCTACCTCATATGCGCAGGTAATGTACAACATCCATCTCTCCTTTGTTCCAGTTTACACCACCTTCTTTATCTCGCTCAAGATATCTTGGTGCTTGGTGTGGTCATGAACTTGATTGTGTTGATAAGAAGGGCCTTCTTGTGTAACACCCCAAACCCTAGATTCTGATCTACACAGAACTGCATAACATGGATACAAAAGTGCAGGCTTTGGAAACTTGCGATCCTTTGCAGACTCTGGTGTCAGGATCAAGCATAGCACTCTCCTTGTCTGATAGTAACTGTTGTATCATTTCTTATGTCAACATGACTTACCAGTTCAGGTTGTATACAATTTACTTGTAACTGGAAACCAGACAGACGCAATGGCCCTGTATCAAGAGCACCATCTAAAAAGCTTGCAGGTGTTGATGAGCTGTTTTGATCCGGTCTTGCAGGTAATTGAGGCATTGGCAAATGAGGGTCAGTGGAAGCCTGCACTCACTCTTTATAATAAGATGCTCGACTTAAGGTTGGATCCTCCTCCTATGGCTTCTGATGCTGTGTTCCGAGTATGCAGAGCCAATGATGCACAGGTGGATTTGGCATTCATACAACCTCAAACCCTGCATGTTAAGGTGAAACATCGAGTGAAAAGAAAGGTGTACAAAAAGCCTGTGAGTGTTGCAACTAGTGTCGATTACCCAATTGCTGCTGCTTTTGAAGGTGTTACGGTTGTTGCAAACCCCCACAATGCTGTAACAGTATAGGTAGGGCATATATTGAAACCCTGTGATTCTTTATGATCCGGTTATCATGTACACACTGCTTATTAAGCCAATTCCACTAGATTTTTGGATGGACTATGTGCAGCTTTCACCCTGGAGTGCAAAGTCCTTTTCTAACTCACAAAACAGAAATTCAATGTGAATTGAATCCTTGAGTTGGACCCTGCACTGGTCCCTAGCTTGCATCTTGGTTCTAAAAATCATGAGCTCTCCTTTCAAACTCTGTTTTTTGGTCTGAACCAATTGATTTTCCATCCAAAATGGTGCCATGATTTGCCACTTTTTGGCTTTACATACTTGTCTAAAGGCTGTGGGTCCAATTTATGGCTCTGATCCAATAGGATTACTCTGTTTCATTGGGCCCTGGAGCTTTATCAAAGGTGGCCCAGTGAATAGTGGTGAAGAGCTATCATAACCTTCCACAACGTGGCAGTCGATCCAAGATCTCTAGCTCATCAGCTGAGATCATCAACTCATTCTGTACCCAAAACTAGCCAAGTCATTCTGCTTGTTCTGCTGATTTAATTCACTTTCTCATCCATTTTGCAATGTAATGTGAGATCTGAACAAGGCATTGATAGGGAAGTACCAATATGTGTCAGGAAGGCAGTACCAGACTCTAGGCACTAAACTCCATACAAGTCACAAGACATCTTGAGCCAAAAAAGACAAGTTATTGCCCATATTGGCATCTTAATGATAGTCCAACTAGCTGGGCTCTGAATACAGAAACAGTCTCACTAAGAAGACAGCCATACCAAGGTATGCAATACCTACAAATGGCAAATGCCTAACAACCAAGTCCCACTGAATATAGCTGGCAAAACTGGTTCTCTGCAGGCAACTGCTTGCACTGCACATTACAGGGTTGGAGACAAGTCAGGTATCTAGAAACGGGCACTGGGCCTTGTGCCACCATGGGTCAAACTAACCATGCGACCACTAGTATCAGCCTGTGCACCTCTGTTTGCTCCAGTGGATGCAGCAGATCCTATCTGGTAGGGAGTGCGACCCACACTGCTATATGCATCCTGGTATCGTGTGCTCTGGTAACCCACATTGCTGTTGCGTGCACCAACTTGATTTGATCGTTGGTCTCTGTAATAGCTAGACCCGCCAGCATTATCTCTTCCACCACGGTTTTGGCCCCCTCTACCGGCGCCATAATTTGATCGGCCTCCACCACTGTTGAAACCAGAGTAGCCTCCCTGTCTATCCCGATTGCCACCAGAAAAGTCACCACCACCACGCCGGCCAGCAGCAGCATTGGCATAATCTTGCCCCTCTTTGTTTCGCTTGCCCATAGACATGCCCTCCAACCCCCCACCTCCTGTGCGTGCATCAAAGGCCCTCTCATTGCTCTCCACAAGCACTGTCAGCTTCTCTGCAAACTGTGCAGCCAACGCTTGCAACCTGCTGGGCTCAACATCATGGGTAACAATACTCCGTGTTGGTTGATCCCAGCTGGCATGGAGTTCCTCCGCAATCATCATCTTGCTCACAATGCTATGAACATGGGCCTCTGGTAACTCAAACATGGTAATCAACTGGTCCAAGCTCAAGGAATCATAGAATGATGAGTATGTGAAAAGGTACGTGCGCAAAGCCTCCTCCTGAATCTTGCTTTTCAGCATCTCCAGCACAAATTCTCGCCTGGTCAACAACTTCCAAACATCCAAGCCTTGGATGACTTCAACTGCCTTTTGCCAAGCACCTTTCCCAAGGGCCCGTGTGGCTGCCATTACATGGTCACGGACATTCTCAGGAGGTCCTGTGAATGTCTGTCGCTCATTGATGTCAAGCAACCGGCGGAATGGCTTGCTAATCACCTTCCGTTTGATGTCATGGGCATTAGCAGCCATGTTGGGAACCTCAAGCAGCATGGCACAGCTGAGATGCACTGCTTCCAGGAGCTCCAGATTTATGTGCATGTGGAATGGCATTTGTCGTCTCCGTTCCAGTTTCTCCTGCACAACAGAAATCCCTTCTTAATCTGTGAACAGGCATAAGAGGCTGGCCAAAAGGCAAGAGATGAGTGTAAGCCTACTTCTGCAAATCATCATCTCACACCCCAAGTCTAGAACATATAACTCTGATGAGTATTGAGAAATTTCCATAGTCACAATTAGAGATAACTGGCACCATATGAAACACTCTCACTCACTCAAAAGGAAAACTCCAGATAAAGACTAAGAAGGGAAGAAGAAAAATACACAAGGGAAGAACTATTTCAAAATGAATTCTAAGACTAGAAGTATGAACAGTCACAGTCTCTCACTGAACACATGAATGATAAACAACTTTTCTCTCAAAACTTTACCAACTGACCTCATCAGCTCCCTACAGTGGTATAGGCAAGGGTAACCACTAGCCAGCATACTGAGTTTCTTTTGCAAGTCCGGACGCAACAGGGAGACTCAGCCATGATACTGTCTAGAAACCAAAGAAAAGAAACACATTGGAGAAAAAACTACAACAAGAAAAGAGAAGGCAAAAAAGGAAGAAAGAACAGAATGCAGCAGACCAAAGGGAGAAGACAAACAAAGATGGAAGTAGAAAAACCTCTCTTACACTACAACACACTGTAAAAAATCATTCCAAAAATTCCAAAAAGAAAAATTTGTAGTCCAGAACAGAGACTACATAAATTATCTGCATAGAACTAACCTGCTCTGGGTTCTTCTCATGATAGCGACTCTGTGATACTCCTTGGGCAAGGAGTTCCTTCACTCGTCCACCGGCATATAGCTCTGACAGGCAGCCATGGGCTTCATTGATCAGGGATGCTCGGAATGCACAGAGACCCAACTGAGCCATTGCCCGGTTGAACAGGATTTGGGTGGAGATATCCATGTGTTGCACAGAATCTTGCAAGTGGCTCATCAACAGCAGATCTCTTGCTGTGTGGAACTCCTCAGATATTGCATGATGATAAATGTCACACAGCATAGCTCTTGCCTTTGTACGTTCATCCCCATGCTTGTAGATTGTGCTTACAAGCTGATCCATTAGCAACCTGCTTAGATCAGGGAATGAAGGTCTGCGTGGCACAATCTCAGGGGTAACCACAAATGATGGGGGACCCTTGACCTCTCCAGGCAACTTCACCTCCTTCCCTTCCTCCTCAAAATCATCATCACCATCTGCTGCTGCCTCAGTCTCTGTAGCAGCAGCATCAGGGCGTGCCTGGATCTCAGCAAGTTTCCTCATGGCTTCATACACCTCCTGTGGCTTGTAGTAGACATGCTCCACACATCTTAGAGCTACTCTTGCAGCAGCTTTCATGTCTGACGATCGCTCAACATATCGTTGCACATTCTGGGCAAGTACCATAAACAAGGGCTCATCTCGAAGACGTTCCACGTAGTCTTTTGTGTGTGGATCAATGCACTGCAAACTCTTGAAAAGCTCATCATCAACTCGTTCAAGGAAAGCCACCACATTCCCCCATACATGAATGGGCCCATCATGATCTGCTCCTTTCTGTGTTTCATTTTCCATCTCAACATCTGAAGTCTCATCCATGATGATGTTGGGATACTGAGCCAGAATGTCAAGGATGATCATCACATTTTGAACACACTTTTTCCAAACTGGGATTGGCATGTGAGTGTTGAGGCTGGGATTAACATCAAACTGGGCAGACACAACATGCACCATCACCTCCAACTTCTGTGCAGGGGTCTTGGCCACTCGGGCCAGGTATGAGAGTTGCTCCACTTGCTCTGCACGATCTGTCCCCTTACGTCCACGGGCTGCAATGATCTCCTTCAGCTTCTTGTCAACCATGTCCCAGGAGATTTCACTGGGGTCACGTTTGAACTGCTTGTCCATCATTGAGTCTTTCTTACTCCTCTTTGTCTCCCAACCTCCTTCTCCATCCTCCTCTCCTTCCTCTCCTTCCTCATCAGAGTCAGAGTAACCACCTGCAATGGTCACTGGCTCCTCATCACTGAAGTCTCCACCAGAATCCAGATCCTCATCATCGTCATCCTCCCCTTCTTCATCCTCCTCAGACTCAGGGTTGGCCCTAAACTTCTCAATCTCAACCTCATACAACTTGTTGTTCTTCTTCAACTTTTGCTTCATATAATTCAGAGCCTTGGCATTGCTGCTGGACATTTTCTTCTTAGCCTCCTTGTTGGCCAAAGCCTCTGTAAGAAAGTCTTCCAGTAACACCAAAGCCTTAATGTACAGCCGAGGGGCTGTGTCAGACTCAGTAACACGGATCACCTTCTCAAGCTGCTTGTTGAGCCGATCAAAGCTCTCCTGCAGCTGCACCCAGTCATTGATCTTCATCTGATTCTTCATCTGCTCTGTGGTCGACGCCATTTCCTCAAATCGCTTGTCCTTGGCAGACCGAACCACTCGTTGCTTCTCATCGGATTCATCACTGTCACTGAGGTTAGCTTGAGTTAAATACTTAGAGCCTGCTCCCCCTGCTCCTCCCTCTCCTCCAATGGGTGCTTCTTCCTCCACCTCAGAATGATCATCTTCATCACTCTCCGTGTCACTCTGAACTCCCAAGGCCCCACACCCATCTTAGAATCAGAATTGCCACAAGTACAAAATGCCATCACCACAATAAAGAAATAAAGCACACCACATGGATGGCCATGTTTCCTAAAAGTGCCTAATTGTTGATAATCACCTCCTGACAACACTAAAACAAAAACCCAAGAGCATTAACTGCACACACTTACACATCACCAACTGTTCATTAAGGAAAGCTCACAGGGACAGAAGAAGGGATATTACAATGCTACTTCAAAACCCAAGCCATGGTGTGCACCCATGACAGAGGTTGCACTGGTTGGCGATTACATCAGCAAACCCGTCATGCAGTCAAAACAGCATAGCAACTACCGAGACCTAGTATTAGGAATCCTGAAGAAGCAAGAGGTTTAGTGCATAAAACCAAACCAAGGACAATCACAATCATTTTCTGGTACAGATACAATCACCCTTTGTATTCCATCATACCCTCCTGAACCATAAAATCCGGCAATACATCTACCAGCAAAATTGACCCACCCAGAACCACAAGGATGCTCCATTTACACCTCAGGACAAATCTAAATCCATCAAAAAAATACTACAAATCTGAAAACAGGATACATATGGTGGCAAACACGGGCACATTCTGTTTGTCCCCAAAGCTTCTGTAGCATCGACCACCTAGACATCTTCTCCCAGTCAAACAACATCACTCCACCAAAAGGAGTAAACTCCACCAATAGCCGTCCTTCCTTGACTCAAACCTTCAGTAGTTAAGATTTTATTCATTCTGCAAACGCCTTAGAGAGAAAACAACAAGAGGGAAGGGAAGCCCCGACGTAGTCCCCCAAAAAAAGCCTCCACAAAATACTTAATACCCGGGCTTCTGAATCTGAAAATTCCAAACTATACAAGAAGCCGAAAACCAAAAATGACAGGAGCAACAACAACCGAATCACGACGGAAACTTACACGCGAAAAAAACCCGGCAAGGAAGGGAAGAAAGGGGGAAAAAAAAAACAACAATAACAAAGAAGAATCGCCGACAAAGCTACAATGCCTTAACACTTCACAGAATCCAGAACAGAGATTGGAGACCAGGAAAAAAAAACCGTTGCTCTCTTTTTCCATTTGAAAAGCGTCGAATCCACCATGAAACGGGGGAAGGGAATGGAGGGGAAGGTAAAGAGGGAAAGAGGGAGGGCAAAAAGAACAACACAAACCTGGTGCGTCCAGAAACGAGACTCCATGACTGCCTGTGGAAAGATTGCACCGCCTCAAGCAGACGTGCGGCCGCAACCGCAAGAAACGCGAACAAATGCACCAACAAAACCACAACAATCGGGCAAAAGACAACGAGGAAAGAAATCGAAGCAAAAATCGAAACAGTGAAGAGGGCGGCGGGCATCATCATCTTCTTCTTCTCCGTGAGGAGCTTCAAACCCTAATTCCAGGTCCACAATCTCAGATCCTTATTTTTCAGGTCCCCAAAACCAAATGCCCACGAAAAACCAAGTTACCAATTTCAAGTCCCCAAAGTAAGTAACAGTTACTCCTGCCCCTGCCCCCTGCCCCTGCCCCTGCCCTGCTCCTCCCACTAGCTGTCCAAAACTTTCCATTTGCTGACCGGTTTGTCTGGTGACCCTTAGTTGGGTTTATCGTTGGGACTCAGTGATTTTTTTTTTCCAACAAATTTTTGTCATTTCTTTGACAACCCAATTGGCCAATTTTTGAATTTTTTTTGATTTTCTAGTATAAATTCGACCTAATTTTTTGGGAAAAAAATTTCCACATTTTCAATATCACAAAATTGGAAAGAAAAACTCTGGTTGAGAGAGTTAATAGCAGAGTGGTTTTTTTTTTTTTTTTGGGTGGCGAATTTTCACATCTGGGCAGCCTCAAAAGGTCAAATGGAAATACTTTTATCCTAAATTCCCTTTTTTAACTGATTTTTTTTTTTTTTTTTGGCTTGGGGAGGGGCTGAATTTTGTCACATTTCAACTAAGTTTTTAGTTTGGAGGTAGTCTTTTTTTTTCCAATTTTTTTTACTATTTTTATATTTTTGTAAATCACCTTTCACCATATTTAATACTAAATCTTTATTGGGATGCTGCAAATAGCTACATCAGAAAATTGGGGGAAATATCAAATATTATATAATTATTATAATAATAATAATTATAACCCAGCACTTGTTAGTTCAGTATATATGTAGTATTTTGGAGTGTGCCCCTTCAAAATGCCACATGACAAGGGGCGCCAAGGAGGGTGCATTTTTATATAAACCAATTTCCCACACAATACCAATTCAAGGTTTAGGGTTTAGTTTTAAGGTTAGGGTTTAGGGAGCAGGCTTGCGGGGACCTTGAACTAGCTCTTTATGCTGATCCATAGCACTTCAGGTTTCCAACAAGATGCACACAACGTCCAGAGTGCAAGTTGAGTGGGAGATTGTTGGTTTTCAAGAAAGCATAAATGGAGACTGTCTCGTGAAGAGATTTGATTCAACAAAACCAAGTAGCCCTCATAAGAATTGAGAAACCGCCATACTCACGATTAAGAATGCCAAAACAAAGTTTCAAAGTTTTCCTTGAAGTGAAAGGAAGACTTCTAGATAAAGGACTTTTCTGAACCGGGAAGAAGGAACAACACAGTAGAGAGAAGAAC
>Ga0116230_10007352_pt1 | contig 10881 bp, 11 predicted proteins | sample S1TSphfallax_3_FD_88678 | JGI IMG/M metagenome (GOLD analysis project Ga0116230, IMG submission 88678) | Host-associated microbial communities from peat moss isolated from Minnesota, USA - S1T2_Fd - Sphagnum fallax MG | ecosystem: Host-associated > Plants > Peat moss > Unclassified | place...
ACGTTACCGAAATGTGGGATGTGCCCTTGGCTTGTGCCGAACCAACTTGGTTATTTTGTCAATTAAAAAGAAATAGATAATCGATTTTGTCATTAAATTCAAGCTTCAAATCAGGCGAACATTGGAATCCACGCAGCAGCGAGGAGGAAGAGATCGAAATTCCCAAATCAAGAAATTCCTCAAGAACATTGGAATCCGCGCAGCAGCGAGGAGGAAGAGATCGAAATTCCCAAATCAAGAAATTCCTCAAGAACATTGGAATCCGCGTAGCATCAACGTCAGGAATCCGCGCAGCAGCAACGACAGGACGGATGACGGTTTAGGCGGATTTAGGGGTTGCTTCAATTCTCATCCCCAAAACAGTTCAAAACGGAATTAGGGGTTGCTTCATTTCTCATCCCTAAAAAAACAGTTCAAAACAGAATCAGGGGGTTGCTTCATTTCTCATCCCCAAAAGTTTTCATATATAAGAAGATGATGACAAAAGTTTATATAGTGGTAATCCAATGGTAAAAACTTGACCCCTCAAAATGGAGGTGAGGAATTCAAGTCCTCACACATATAACATTGCCCTACTTAGGTTACTTTCTCTTTATGGGGCTTAGATAACTATAGCTTAGGCCATCTAGGCAAATAGGTCTAGGGTTGGCCACCTACCCTAAGGGGCATAAATTAAATAGGGTAGGTAGGTAAATTATTTTATTTTATTTTATACATTAATCATTAGGTAATGTAAGTAGCTAAATTTATTAACTAAAAAAATAAATATGATAATTATTATATATAATATTATTATTATTTAAAAATTAAATCATATATAACTATTTTCAACATATTATTGACTATTAAAAAAATAGTAAGAAAACCAATAAAAAATACTACCAAAAAAACCCAATCAAAATGGTAGGGTCCAAATCAACGCGTCCAAAATGGCACTTTGGTCAAGTTGAATATGGTGACATTTGGGGTATTTTTGGTCAATTCTTCTAGTTTAAAAAACCATGTTTTCTTGTAATGTATTTACCTACTTTCCAAAAGCCCCACAAACTTTACCTCTTGCACCAAATGAATCAACAAATGCACTTGAGAATCGAAAAAAATTCTTGTGTATCAATTGTATTGGTAGACACCCATTGCATCAATTTAAAAAGACAAGAAATGCTTTCACAAACATCAATAGTACTCAAGCCTTTAATTGCCCATAGGAAATGTGTATTGTACCATGTTGAAGAAACCACAGGACTTGAAACTTGTGAGTTGATCTTTCCTATTGATGGCATTTTTGATATCCATGCCATAACATGTGGGTGTTTTGATAAAAAAACATTGAAAAAAATCTAATAGGTGGTGGATGTTAAAACTATTTACCCAATATTCCAAGCCATAAAAACATGATAGTCATTTCATGCCTTCAAGAAGATTTTTCATAGAAACATTCCACAAATCTAACAGTTTTTGAGTTGTGCAATGAATAGGACATGGAGAAAGTTCATCAAATCCATTGAAGGACCTCTTCAAAGTGGTGTGAAATGGATGATTTGGAGGCAAAAATTACCAAAAGGTTGGGTGCACCATTTTTTTCAAATGAAGAAAATATTGAACGCCCAAATAATTAGCACAGAGGAAACATGCATGGTGTACCTTTGTTTGAAATCTTGCATAAACAACATTTTTCCATATTATAAGCAACATTTCCGAGTTTAAATATTATTAAAAATCTAAAACCAAAAAAATGAAATAAATACTTGCCATAATGAATTTCTTCAACAAAAAATGGGGATGAATATACCTAAACACACCCCAAGCCCTAGGTGATCATGTATTGTCCATGAAAATATGGCTCAAATTTGAATTTTTTCATGAGACATTTTTTATGCATTGACAACATTAATACCCTCTTTCCACAACAACAACAACTCATCAACCAATGGTTGCATGTACACATCCATTTTTTTGACTTGCGATTTCCCAAGTACAATCGAGGAAATAAAAATGAAAGTCTTTTTAGTAATCATCCATGGTGGAATGTTATAGATTATAATGCACACAAGCCACAATAAGTAATTTGTATTTTGATTAGAAAAAGGATTCACCCTATCCATAGCAAGCCCTATCCTCAAATGATGAAGCTCCTTTTGGAAATCATGCCACTTATGTTCTACATGCTCCCAAACCTTTGAACCACAAGGAGCTTTCATCACCCTATCCAAGCTCTAATTCCTCTTGTTCCAATCCATCCAAATAATTGAACTTGAAGTGCAAAAAATCTTTTTAGTCCTTAGAGCAAGTGGCATGTACCATAGAACCTAAAACCAAAGTGCATATGTAAGGACTAAATAATTTAGTCCTAGGATTTAAGGAACAAGAACAAATTAATGAAAAGTTTGAAAATTTTGCATAAGTAGAAAAAAAATTAATTTTAAGGTTTGGAAAACAAAACATCCAATTGAAAATTTGGAATTTACATGACCATAGTCTAGGGTTTTTTTTAGGGTTTTGGAAGCAAACATCCAAAAGAGAATGTGGAATTGGCATGGACATGGTCTAGGATACATGGAGACCTAAGGTTTTGAATTTAGACTTTTAGGATCAAAACATCAATTTATGTGGGATTGTTGATACCTTATGGGGTACAAAAGATCTTATAAGATCTTGTCCATATGTTGATTCTCCACAAATTGGGCAATTACTCAAGGTTTTGTACTTTCCATGATCACCAATAGAAAATGGTCATTTTGCAATTGGTTGATATGATTAATTTTGAATTGCAAGCAACATTTGCAACTAAAATCTTAATAGTTTCATTAGACAAGTTGCATGTGACCTAATCACAAATGACAAGGAATTTTGGATGGAAAAAACATCAACAAAATACACCTTCATCCTTTAAATGGCCATATACATATTATCACTTGCAACTAGGATGTGACTTTTTTGGTGAACAATGAGAACAAGTTATGTTTTGTCATGTGTCCCAATTTTTAGTAATAAAAAATATTTTAATTATAATTTTGGAGTAATACAAGATTTGTAATTTTTATGCTTGGATGTTTTTAGATTATGACACGTGGTGCAATAAAAATTTGTTACTTGGCAAATTAATTGAATTTTTCTGAAATAAATTTAAATTAATATTTAGGTATGTAGGTTGAACTAGGTACTACCTACTTACATACCTACCCATTTAGGTTAAGCACCTATCCAAATAGGACCTACTTACCTACCTAAACCAAATACTTATTTAGGTAGGTAAGTAGTCATGAAGGTTGGTAGGTAAGTTAGGGAGATAAATAGTTAGGTGTAACTACATGAATATTTATTTTTCCTTTTAGGTTAAATTTCCTTGCTTGTAGGTGGCATGCAACATATCGTTAGAAAGCACTCTACGAGGGCTACAATGTTGCTTTAGACCTCACCTTAATCGGAGGTCTACACACACAGTTATGGGCCCTCAAAGTTGCAGGAGTCCCAACACTTGGGAGTCCTAAGACAAAATGACATTTGGGTGCTTGTCCCATGGCCAAGCATAGAATATACTATAAGGGGGAAGGTGGTGGCTTCCCCCAAGTTTAGGCCGTGGTGAATCTTGTTAGTCCGTGTTTGCCCGTGGCATGTCCATGCACCAAAATGCCCCAATTATGCATTAACCAACTTGTTGTTTGGTTTGTGTAGGTCTGTGTGAGTAATTGAATTGCTTGTTAATCTTCCTAGTCCCCATCCTAGAGCTCAATCATGCCCCTCAAGCCTTGAAGTGTTGTGAGCCAAGGAGTGCTCCCTAACTCCTCCTTTTTTTGTCTTCACCTTTGGATTCACAGTTGAGTCCATCAAGGAGCTTGGGAGTGCATCAATTATGTTCAAAGATTTATTGAATTTGTGAATCTTTTATGTGTTTTTTGGATCTTTGTTATCATTTTGCATATTATTTTTTAATGAAAACATAAAATCGGTTTGGTTTATTTTTACGAATAACACATTCATAATGAAGATGAAGGTGGCTTGATTAGTGGGAGTTGTTTGTTTGTTTGTAAGTTGGAATTGTTTTATAAATGTATGGGGGAAACCTTATCAAGTTTGCCAAAAGAACACAATTGATAGTGGAAAGTTATCAAATTGTTTAAATATTGATGTTCTATTGAACATTGTTAGAAACCCATTGCGTACATGTTTAGCTTTGAGATTATGTTTCCAAGTACATCATACATAGATTTTGGTTGATTCATCTATGCCACACAATTTATGTTTCATTGTTGGGATGACACAAGTCTTTATAGTTCAGTGTAAGGAGGGGTTTGTTACATTCATTTTTTTTCATTTAAGTCTTTGTGAGGCTTAAAAATGACTAGAATAGGAATTCTCTTTTGCTAGTGTCATATAACATTACAGTAGAGGGGTTCATGTTGGATGTAGTTCAAATTTGTCCTTTGCATTTTGATTGGATTCTTTGAACCTCAAGAGAGAAATTGGATTTGACCAAGGTAATAGATAATTTAATGAATTTTTTCATTTGTTGGGGGTGTGCATTTCATGTTATAAAATACCTAGAAAAAATAGCTCAAGTACTCCATAGGTTATTATAACATTTGATACACAGCAAGTAATTTAATGCTAGGAATGTCAATTCAGGCTTGCCTATTGGCACTTGTTATTGATTTTTATTAAGTCCACCCAATGACTTCTTGGGTGTTTTTGGGTATTTCATTGAAAATCAATATAGACTTGAACACCTCAAATTTGTTAGTGTTTAGTGACAAATAGTCATTTTAAAACAAATGGAAAATGGTTAGGCAAATAGTTGACCACTTCCTTTTAAGGGAAATAAGTAATTAACAATAAACAATTTTGTAACATATCCAAAGCTTGTAGTCATAATAACAAGTGGGAAAAAAAATTTCAACACACTTTGCAAAGCCAAAACTTGAACAGAAACATAACGCATTTCATGCAAAAAACTCCAAAGTGCCAAAATACATTACCATCGAATCTAACACAAAGATCCACCAAAAGACCCTTTGAGGCCCAAGAAAAGATTTCAAGTCCGTTAGAAATTGGTGGGGATCTTTTAAAAAATGAAAATACCTTGAAATCTTCCTAAACTCCAAGTTATCCAACCTTATCTTACATTTAGAACTTGGAACCAAAGTCATAAGTTACAACTGATTTTTAGTTCTATTAATAAAGACCTTCTCAAAATTAATAGTGATTTAAAATCAATAGTATCCTAAAATTAATAGTAACTTAAAATCAATTCTAACCTAAAACTAGTTCTAACTTAAAATTGGTACAAATGTAAAATCAATAGAAGTTTTCAATTGGTTTATATAAAAAATCAATAAAGTTTGATTTTTAGTACAAAATTACAATTCTTCGAAATTGGCCTAGAAAACTTTCTAACCTTAACATTATCTTCCCTTCTATTTTGGATATCATCCTCAAGATCAAATAAAATTATCCTATTTTTTCCAAAAAACTATTTGCTCGAACATTAGAGTAACTCTAATGCCATCCCTCATTTGAGGGTTTTCAATACCCCTTTCAATTTCTATGATGGTGGACAAGGTGGAAGGATGCATGGTTTTAGTAGTAGCTTCAGTGGTATTGGGAGCAACGTAAGTGCTTTCGATTGCCATTTCAACAACAATGGAATTCGCCTCCATTATGGTTCTAGTTCCTTCCTCTACTCCTCTAATATTAATTGTCCCAAATCTGCTTTTGGATGGTCCTAGTTGGAGAAGGGGTAATAAAAGGAAGTACAACAAAATTTGGAAAAGCTTGGGCATAGGCAACTAATAGAAGTTTCAATAGTTCCTTGTTTTTTTGTAGCTAGTGAAAGTGTCATTTAGAATTTCGATAATCTATGCCTTGTAGAACTCCCATTATTCAACCCGATTTTTTTTGGCCTTTTGTTGGTAGATGAAGAGCTCTACTTTCATGAACGCATTTTTAGTTTGAATCCCCTCCAATTTAACAATCCAATGGAAGGAATAATATGCCTCTTTGACTTTTTGGGTGAAGAATTAGATTTGTCTTTAGGTTCCCCAACTATTCTTGAGTGATGGGAACACAGTAGGACAAGTCTTGGACATTCAGTTGTAGACACTCAATGGATTTAGTAGACTTTTTCAAGTCATCTACCTAGGAACACAATCTTGAATCTAAGTTCGCATTTTTGTTCTCAAGATATTTGGCTCGTGTTGTTGTAATTTTAAGCTCATGTGCATTCATTGCAATAACGAGCTCTAAAGATTTCCAATTGACTTCCACCTTTCGGTACTCCACCTCCAACTTCGTTGTTTTAGTTTGCAAATGGTTTAGATCAACCTAAATAACTGGTCTTGGAAGGTTGGGAGTTGAGTTCAATATTCCTTGTTGGACTTGTTTAACCAACTTTACATCCCCGCAAAGTTGGATTTGGTAAACTTTAATGTGTGAATTGTCAAAGCATCTTGCCAAGCTTACATTTAAGATTTGCACAATTCATTCTTCAAACACATGACCTCGTTTTCCACATCCAATGCCTCCTAGAGTATAACCTCCTTTTCAATAGTGGTTGCCTCAAAAGTGTGCCACAATGTGCCTATTGTCTGCACATATGTATCGGAAACACACAAGTGATTTTCTAGACCTTATAGAGAGGACTAGAGATTCTACTTGCAATATGGTCCCAATTGAACCAGGGTTGTGAAAGAGGCATACTGAAAATGAAGCTTCTACATCCCTAGGAGGGGACTTGCCTAGGTCCCACCGAAATTGAAATCCAATGGAATGTCCATTTCTAGTATCCCATTGACTAGGATATGTTCCCCTATAACCTATCTTGCAACATTTGGGACAAGGATTAAGTTTGAGAGGGCATGGTATCCAAAAATGTGAGGGCAAGCCTCATAAATGACAATTCTTATGGAACATTTACACTTGGACTCCTTGTCCTATCCTGTTGTTTCAAGCTTGAATCTTGTGACTAGGATTGCTCGCCATGTGTCTACTTCCTGGGTTTAGGGGTTGGTGATTGTTGTCACAAGCATCCCACATAAACTACCCATTACTAGTAATATATTTATTTTTGGTAGAGAACTAGAAAATGGTTGTTGGTTCGACTAACCAACTTCCTATTGTGTTTGAAGAGGGTTGTTGAGATCAATCAAGTCACCTTCAAGGGATGGTATTGACCTTTTGCATTTCAAATCAAGATTTAATTCTGTTGAAATGCTATCTTCATCCTCATCCTTGTTTTCAAATTTCGATAGCTAGAATTTAGGTCGATTGGAAACCAATGCCAAAGGATGATGTCTAACATTTGTGCTTCACAAAATTCTATTTCCTTGCCTGATTTTATTTTTAAAATTTGATTATAGTAGACAAATCCTTCAATTGTGAATGCAAATTGTTGAATACCACCTAAGCTCAATTATCCAGTTTGTTCAGCCAAGACCACCATAAACATAAGCTTTTTGTTAACATATTTCCCATGAGTCCCCTTTAGTTAGATTGCTTGAATGAGTGTCGAAAGTCTAGTTGCATACTTTCCTTTGAGTTGGGAAACTTTCCACCCTTCTTTTTGCACAAACATGCTCAAGGGTGCCATCTGCATGCATAGATTTGCCACCTCTCCAAAATGCATTGCCAATGGTTTCGTTATTATGGTGTTCAATAGACACAACATCTCCGCAACATGGTTTTCGCTAATAATTATTGGAATTCCTTGTGCCACAAATTCTATGGCGTCTACATTTAACTAAATAATCAACTATGAAAATTTGTTAATGATTGGATGCTTAATGGGTGTCAACTTAAGGGTCATTAAACTAGAAAGCCCTATTGATTTTGCCCAAGCAACATCCCTATTAATTACCCAACTTTGACATTTATCCATTTGGCTAAACATTAGTCTAACCCCTCTAGAAAAAATCTTTCTCCTCCTTTCATTTTCTAGTTTGGCTTCCATTCCTTCCTCTTCCTTGTTCTGCTCTATAATAATTTTTTGCCTATTTCTTTTTAACTATGAAAACCTTTTTGCTTCTTCCTTGTTCACTCTTCCTTTCATCTTGCCAAAAACTAAATCGTTTGTTGATCTATTAATATTTTGCACTCTATGAGTTATTTGAATGAAATGAAAGAAAATAAAATGCAAAGGGTGAAATGGGAAAGAGGGTCCCACATTTATATTTGGTGGGCCAATTGAATTGTTTGTGAAACATGGTGTTGGTTATTGGATACTGATTTGGGCAATGCATTGTACTTTTTCCTTGGATTCCGCAAACACATTGTTACCAAAACGTGACATTAATTCACTGATGCCTTTTGTACTTTCCTTTTTGTTGGATTCCAAAAATGTGGTATTATCAAAACACGACATTGGTTCACTGATGCCCTTTTCACGTTCTTTTTCATTGGATACCATTTCAATGAAAAGGCAATAGGTGTCAATGGATGCAAGAAGACATGTTTTACTTTCATCCATCAATTTCCCATCCAACACATTAATGACCGATTCTACTACAAAGGAATTGGCTACTCGATATTTCGGATGTGGAATTTCACAAATATTCATTGATTTCACAATTTGGCTAAGTTAGGAATTTTGTTTTTTCGCTTTGAATCTTGAATTTTGGTTGACAACAAAAATTTTATTTTGGACCCTATGGTACAATTTTCAGTTCTTATTACGCCTTCCAAGTTTTCGATTCCCATTGCATTTTCCAAGTTTTCAATTCTTGTTGTGCTTTCCAAGTTTTTGATGTTAGTTGTGCCTTCCAAGTTTTCAGCTCAATCTGGTAGGTCTTAACTTTCAGTTCCAACTATCAAATCTTGGTTTTCGGTTTCAATGATTTAATCTTGGTTTTCAACTTCAATGATCGAATCTTGGTTTTTGGTTCCATCCACCAAAAATGAAAATTTTGTGCATGTTCCATTTTTAAGATTGTAATGTTAAACCTTGTTTTGATAACAGTTGTATCCCTCCCACTTTCAATTGTTGATTCTAGTCCTTTGGAAGTAGTTGAGTCTTGGAATCAATAGGGTTTTAGTTTGTTGATGTTGATTAAGATGGGGTTGGGATCAAACTTGTCTATAGTCACCAAAAGTGTTGCATTATTAAGTAAACAATACTAAATGATGTCTGGTCCAAACCAATGTTGTTTGAACTTGCTTGTGTGTTTTTTGCATGTTTTTGGAAACCAAAGCACATAGTCACCAAGGGAGAACAACTTGGTTCGGTAATGATTATGTGCCCATAGTGCATGATTCCATTGTTGCCTTCCTATGAATTTTGTTGCAAGTGTTCAAAATTCCTCCAACTTTTCTAACTTTAATAGATGGGTACTAAGTACCCGTGTCATGGCAAAATCCTTAGATGTTGCAGAATTGGTCGTATGTAATAAGTATTTGGTAAGCATCAAAGCATGCAATCCATACACCAACTAAAAAGGAGTATGATTTGTGCCTAACATGAAAATTGTATGTAGGCAACCAAAATAAGTGGAGATGTTTGTACCAATATGTGCAATTTTTGTTGCCTAACTTAGTCAACAACACCCCAATAACCTTATTAGTAGATTTTGCCTAACCATTTCCATGAGGATAATACATTGTAAAACTAATGTGCTAAAACAAAAAGTGAGTGGTAAGGACCTCAATGGCTTCATTGATAAAATCTGTACCTTGGTCACTAACCAAACTAAAGGGGCAACCGAACCTAATCAAAATGAATTCATAAATGAATTGAGTTGTGATTGCTTTTGCATTGGTTTTTAATGCCTTTGCCTCCACCCACTTGGTTGCATGATCAGTAGCAACCAAAATGTATTTGTTGTCGTGTCAACGATTCATGGGCTTAATTAGGCCAATGAAGTCCAAACCCCATTTCATGAATGGTTCAACAAGGAGCATGGTGATCAACTTCACCATTGGGGCATGTAAGAGATTTTTGATTTACAAGCATGCATCACAAGATTGACAATCTTGTTATGCATCCTTATGCATAGTTGGCCACCAATACTTAACATCCAACACCTTTTGGGCTATGATGTCCACCAAAAAACATCCGTCACCAACTCTTTTGATTATTTTTCGTAAGGTTGTCAAAATTTCATCATCATGCAAACATTGATGTAAAATTTGATCTTGTCCTTATTTGTACAATTTCGTTTCGATGATGGTAAAAGGCAATGCCTTCAGCACCAATTTCTTCTGTTGTTCCGTGGAATATCCCTTTGGAATTTTTTTAGTAGAGATGTATGTATGCATTTCTTATAGCCATTGCAATTGAAGTAAAAAAAATGATGCATCAATAGTCTTGTCAAGTACCCTTCGGTAACAATAAGGAGTCGCAAAAGAACATTTGCCATTAAATGAAAATGTCGTGGTTTGTACACCAGTGGAAAATTGTATTCTAGGAATAACAATAGCACCCACACAATTTGTCTTAACAATTGAAGTTTCTTAACAAGGTATAACAATGCCATGTGGTTCATGTAAAAAACAAACTTGTTTATAACTTAGTAGATAGTGTTTAATTTTATGCAAAACATAAACTATGGCGAGTGTTTTTCTTTCAATGGTGGTGTAGTTTTTCTCCATATTGTTCAAAAGTCTAGAGGCATCACTACTAGGAGATGTGGCCAAGTTCACCTTGTATTTCACTAAGATTTGAGTGAACTAGGACATATTCACTATAGGAAATCATGGTAAAACATGTTAACTCCCCAGTGACCGGGGACCGATTGCTACGGACAGGTCAATTAAGCCAGTGAAACAAGATGAAAACAAGTGATGTCCAAATTCAGGTGGAAATTACACCTATTAGTTAAATCAACCTACAACACTAGTCAATTAAGAGGGTTTTTTCACATGGTGTGATTAATTAATTTAAATTGTTTTTTCATA
>Ga0116230_10007353_pt1 | contig 10881 bp, 6 predicted proteins | sample S1TSphfallax_3_FD_88678 | JGI IMG/M metagenome (GOLD analysis project Ga0116230, IMG submission 88678) | Host-associated microbial communities from peat moss isolated from Minnesota, USA - S1T2_Fd - Sphagnum fallax MG | ecosystem: Host-associated > Plants > Peat moss > Unclassified | place: USA...
AACCTCCAAAACACAACATCCACGCTGCAAATGGAAAGTACTGACTGGTCCCCACCATCCAAACCTACTGCCGTGAAATCACAGTGATCGCCACGCAAGATCCCCGCAAAGGATTTCCGAACTACGCTGCTCGCTCCATCCCAACTAGGCCACACACAAACTGTAGCGAATCCCTGCTTATAGAGTTTTCCTTCAAGTCATCTTGTCTTCACCCTGTCTTTGCGCCTCTTTTAACCCCCTATCCCCTCTTTGAGTGAGGTCCGCAAAGTAAGGAAGTTTTATTAAATTTGGGTACGAAATGCTGAAACTCAGCATTTAATGCACACATTTCGAGGTAATTATAGTAGTTGTACAGTGAAAATATATGTAACGTCAGTGGAGGAGCGCAGGAAAAAGGAAAGAGGGGGTCAAAACAGGATGAAACTCAGTTTGACACAAAAAGTGGTGCATTTCTGAGTTTGACCCCCCTTGAAGGCTAAAGTACTTTTCGGCAGGGTTTTTTTAATCTCACCCGGTTTTGGACCAAACTCAGGGTTCTGGTGCCGTGTTTTCCTGACTTTACGGAAAACTCTAATGTGTGGAACTATTGGGAACAGATTGGGGAACAAGTGAGAACTTAAGGAGCACATTAGGAGCATAATTGGGAACCTTGGAAATCTTGTGGGAGAAGAATATGGGAACATCAAAATCCAAAATAAATCTCCCTCAACCCCGCCCCCCAACCTCCAATCTTGTTCCCACTATGTTCCCACCCCCCAACTATCAAAGAAAAAAATTGGGCCCTCCTCAGTGCAAGTTGAGCCTTCTCATTGGCTGCATGAAACTTTTATTCCAAAACTTTTCTAAGAGCATGGGTACCTATTCAACTTTAATGTTATTCAAATTGCACACAGCCACTTTTAACTTGTGCAATTATGTTTGTGATTTATTATAATCTTCAACTTCCTTTTGATTTGAGTTCAAAGCTCTTCGTTGTTTATATTTCCTCCTATTTTTTGGGGCTATTCACAATGTTAAATATTGAGCATTTAGATTATAATTTCGTTTGGTCATTACAAATTTTGGATGATCATGTTAAATAGTTTTTCTTCACCTTCCTATGGATGATATCTTAGTCTATCCCTACAAAACTTTAGCTCAATCTGGCTATAAACCAAATATGAGCTACAAATCTTTAATTATTGTTCTATATTTTGGCTACACATTGAAAACCAAGTATAGAAATCCAATGATTTTTATTTATTTTTTCCCTTGCACTCCCAGCAATTGAAAACCTTTCAAAATCGCTTATTTTCAATTTTCAAAGTTTAAAAATTTCTTGTTGACAAAAATTTCGTCATTAAAGAAAAGGCTGGTGATAACAAAAGCTTATATTACTAAAAAGGGTTAGGTCACATGTATATGATTTTACACGATGTAATTACAATTCAGTTTTAAAACATCTTAATTGACGTTTGACAAAACAATTATCAACTTCAATTACATGAAAGTAATATTCATTTTCAAAATTAGATTGCCAAAGAAACAAAGCTAGAAATTAGGAGAAACCTAAAAGGTCACATGCTAGAAAACATTTTATAAGGAGAATTATCATTAATCTGAATTGGTGGTGATTTCGGTGTCTACAAGTTTTCTTCAAGGATGTCCTCAAGCACCATTCATAGCTTCATACTCTTTGCTACAAATTACTACTTTTTGTTGGAGGCATTGGACCATATTAATGTCAATGCCAATGTGACCAATGGTAGGAACCACTTCCTTGTCAAAGTTTAACATTTGTGATCGGAAAGCAATAGGATTCCAAGTTCTCCCCCCCCCTCCCTCCATAAACACCTAGGGTGTTAATTGAAAATGTCCATTTGAAGTGGTGATTTGCTTTCACAAAATACAAGTTCTTATGAACTTATGTTTATAATTCTAAGTTTAAGTACAAATGATCATGTGGGGCCCCTAGAAAGATGGGTACATCAATTGCACCAAGAACATGATCTTATAAGACCACTCACGTCCATATTATATATATAGTTGTTTTTCCTCTAAGCAAAACCACATGCTTTGGATCTATGGTTGTTTTTTTCTTTTTTCACAAATTTGCAATCCACCTATTTTCCCCTTCAATTCAATCTCTTGCCACTTGCTCACGTTCAAATGTTTTTAAGTCTCATCTTTGACCCATAGTAACAAAAGTTGCATTTTAACAATAGATAAACAATTTTTACCAAAAATCAAAACAACTTATCAGAATTTAAGAGATTTTCTTGCAACTTTTCAATTATATTGGTTCAAGTTTTAAGTTGAATGTTTCAACACTAGACAATTCAAAATCCTATCTCCAACTATTTGAAAATTATAAAGAATGCATAGAACAAAACTTTATACATCATGTCCATATTTTGACATGCCTAACAATATATACTAGAAGGAGGGGCCAAGCCAAGTTCAACTACAGATTGCAACAAGAATTTCACCATGGAAATCATGAACCAACCTACCAAGCAACTTGTTTCACACAATATTTCTTTTCCTCACCAATAACCTAATTAAGTGAGCTTAATTGAGCTTCTGCAAGCAAACGAAGGTCCATCCTTTGATGATTTCAATATAACAAAGCACAATTAGGGTTCTAGGAACCCAACCTTTTTTAATGCAAGAAAAATATCATCGTCCATCAACTTTTGTCACACTTTTACCTTTTTATTTGCTTTTATAAATCTTAACAATGATTTCAAAATCATCTTTATTTATTATTGTGAATGATTTTTTAAAAAAATCTAACATCTTTGCAACATATAATTTGTTTGTTCTTTGCAATCCATTGTTATTCCATCAAGTTTGCTACTTTAAACTACACATGAACACATTTTCCTATTTGCGATGTAACAATCCAAAACAAGTCAAGGAACAAAAGAAGACATTTATCCAAACTTCAGCAAAGATGACTATAAGTGTTAATTAAGCTTTAAATTGAAAATGTTTAATAAACACATCTTTCACACCCACTAAATATTCACAAAGCCATGCAAACTAACATCTGAAACTGTAATTCATGACATACATTAGGAAATTTCCCTCACACAATCTTGTAAAATTGTTGCAATAACTAACACTCTCAATTAAACTCCACACCCATCTATGCAAATCCACAAACCATAACATATTTGTTACATAAATAACTTTAACAAATTTAAGTAACATCAAATAATCCTCTTTATCTTTAGATTTAAAAAATAAAATATAGAAAGATCAATAGAATATGTTTAGAAGTTATTCAAAATTTATGTTTGGTTCCAAGTACCCCATACCAAAAACGGGCGGTTTTACCCGGTTAGCCCTCATTCTAGACTTGCTTTCTTTTAAAAACATGTAACCTAAATCGGAAATGCTTCCGATCTACTTGTGCTTTAATTTTCAAGGTAGTTTTGTGAAGATGGACACCATGGGAAGATCATATGGCAAACAAAACTGCTCCCAGATAATGGTGGCCAGAGAGGATCGTCTGTCGGGCCCGTAACTTGGGGAAGCAGTCCTTCCATGATCAGGTGGTTTATAGAAATCAGTGGCATGGAGTTGTCTCAGTCGCGGAGAGGTCATAGGTTACAACTCTTGTGCATTCTTATGTTGGCGGTTATAAGCATTGCTGTCTTTTGGTGATTCAAAAACTGACTCACCTGCAACTTAGGAAATCAAGCCTAAAACATTACTCAAAAAAAGATTTCATAATAAAAAAAACTATAAAACAAAAACTATGCTTTGAAAACTCATATACAAACACAAGGTGAGATTATATCTTATAACAAGTTTTTTGAACACACTTCACACTTGAATTGGTTCAAGATTAAATAATTAACCTGACTAACTCAATTTATCTCTAACTAGGAGCTAACTGAGCGGCTAAACTAACATATTTGACACAACCCATATTTGTTACATATTGCTTCGATCAGACAGGCACATGAAGATTATGCCAACAGCGAGAATGACATTCATCTCAGATGTTGACAGAATCATCAATTGTGGGCAGGTGAAATCTCATCCGTCAAGTCACCGATTATGTCCTGCAACATGCGGCTCAACTTTTTCCCATAACCGGTCTGCTCTTGCTCGTTATGTAGTCCATTGATGTCAAAAGAAACCTGGTCTTCATCAGCACTGGAAACCTCTACCAAGTTGTGCCATTGATACAAGAATGCCAAGAACAGCAGGATACCAAAACTGTTGTGGACACCCTGATACTGGCATTCTTCCTGGGGATCACTCAGAGTCGATTTTGGCTCTGGATCACTCAGATTCAATGTTTTGATTTAATTTTTTCCTATTTTGAAACAGAAAAATCATTGTTTCTTCCCAGTGATCAAACAAGCCATATCATGTTTGCATAGGGGAAATTCAAACTTTTCTTGAGAAAAATCCAGTGCACTGGATGCCACATCTGGCATAGTTCTCTGGCAGTACCAGTTGAATACGACAGTTTAGGGGGATGTAGTGGAGCAGTTAATGCCTTGTCGGGTGTTTTACTGGAGTTACAAGTTTTTATCTTAGTTAGTTACCATAGGTAATTTAAGGTAAGTAGGTTTGGAACCGGTTCCTGTGTGAACGTGGTTCCAGACTTTGCGGTGTTTAGTATAAGTAGGAGTTGTGTGTGATCAAAATCCAGTGTTCTAGACTTTGAGACACACACACACACACGTCTTCTTCTTCTTGTATTCATGTTTTTTCTTTGCAAGCTTATGTGTTTATTTTGATGTTTGTTTTTGCAAGATTGGGTGAAAGCTTGGATTCCTATAGACTTTGCAGGTTAGTGGGTCGTTTGCAGATGAGTAGAATCTTTTAAATTCCAGAAGACTCTAGTGCAGTTTGGTTGTGCAAGAACTAGATTAAATATTTTTGTTTTGTTGCACTGGATTTTTTGTATTCAGTGTCGTGTGGCGTGTTTTGAGTTTTTGCGTAAAGGTTTTTGTTTTAGCTCGGGGGTTGAAGTTATAGGAAGGGACGAGCTTGGTCTGTTTTTGGTTTATCACTCCTCGAGGGATTGAACCTCAAACACGGCCGAGTCCCTGGGGTCTCTGGTTTTCTGTGACAGAGAGCCGAGTCTCTCTTTCTTTTTACTTACTTCCTCTCTCTCTCTCTCTCTACGTAAGCATCTGTAGCCATTCACCATGAGGTCCTTCTTCTTCCTTTTCATTTCCATTCTGTTCGCGTTTAGCGTGGGGTATAACACGCTTTACAGTGCTATAAAAGCAGGCATCGAGTTGCATTGCTCGTTCAGGAGGCCTGGCACGATACTTTATACGAGGCAACAAATGTATGTTTACGAACTTTTTGGGAATTTTACAAACGTTGCTGCTGTGACACGAAATGGGCCAGCGACAGTTAGTTTCGATGAAATGTACCTTAATGGTAGTATTACAAGCGTTCCCATTTCTGATAAAGGGGCCGAAGTCGGCATCATAGAATTGCCCTTGAATCATTCAAGCTTGGTGAATGGTGTTTATGTCAATTGGACTATAGAACCGTCTATTAGTCTCCGTCGAATATTGACATATTACAGGGCAAACCAAACCATCTACAACACCATGGTTGTAAAAGAGTATGACAACACTTTTGGCGATGGCAATTATACCGGGTCTCTTGACGTCACTTTCACCACGCAGTCTAGCAACTGCCAAGTGACGAACATGTTTTATGTGTTGGTTTTTTCAACCTATGGCTTCCTGGTCTTCATCATGGTTGTCATTGCATGCCTAACGTTGATTGAATCTTACAAAAGTCATTTTTTCCTCAGATGGGTCAAGAAAGCACTTTGGTGGGTTTCTTCTACTAATTGGTACAGCCAGATTGATTTTTGCAATGAGATGACAGGGGAACCCACTTATTACAAATACGGTGACCCATACATATCTCTGGAGAAGGAGCGTTTAGTCACCGGTACTGATCACGTCGGCAGCTCCAGCTTCCTCTCTGGCTCCGGTGTTGATTCCTTTAATGTCAAAGGCAAGTATGTCAGCATTGGGCAAAACGGAGTCCAGTATCTGGACACGAACAAAGGTGTCCATGCAGAGGTCTACACCATGGAGGAACCTCAGAAGAATGATCTGAGAATTTACCTTCGTGAGATCATGGGTGACCCCAAATTGGTTTGTGTGAATGAAACCCTAACACACCATTATAAAATCGTCGATGTGATCAAAAAGCTCAGTGCGTCACCTGGTGGAAAAGAACGCACTAGGTTGTGCAGACGTGTCACAGACGGTCACTTCATAGCATTAGACATGACCCACGAAGATCCTTGAAGCTTGCCAACAAGGGTTTGGATGTCATGCATGCACTAGTAACTTATACCACGATTAATGTTATTTGTATTAAGGTGCATTCACACCTAATGTTAAGTGAAAATCTAGGTGCCATCTTAGGCGGCACCCAATGTAAATTGGGTGATTGTTTAATATTAAAAGTGAATGTTAACTTAACATAAAATCTTTGTGGTAAATATATGTTTGGTTCTAAATGACTAGCTTGGTGTTCGGGGCCTTAATATTAGAGTCCTCAACATCAAGTGTGAATGTATTTTTAGGTGTGTGGACAACGATGGTTGTATGCGTTGACATTGGAGTGCATGGTAACTTTTTGTGTTTAAGAAATAAAATTAAAAAATTGTATGGCCTCTTGCATTGTGCCCCCACCAAGGTTTAAATCATGAATGAATGAAATTCGTTAGATTTGGACCCACCCAAGTAGGGTTGTTGTGCAAGGTGTTTTTACGTTTTATCTCAAGACTTTTCTACTTGTAATTTTGCTTAGAAGTTCCTTTTCATATTGCATTGTGCCCACTTCTAGAATGTTCTACTAGGTGAAAATTGTCGCATAGGCAATTTAGTCACATTTGAAAGAAAAGAAAAGAAAACATTGTTCACAATTGTTTTAAACATGCAAAAGGACACTTGAAATATTATGTATCTACATCAAGCTTTGAACATTGAAACTTTGTAATCGATGAAACCTATCATTGAAAACAAAAGGTCAATTCTATTTATTATGCTCCACTTGTGATTTTTCAAAAATAAAAAATTACAATTTTGAGCATTGTCCATACACTCATTGGCTCATTATATTGTGTTTGCACCCATAACCAATGCTTATTTTTTCATGTTTCTAATTACTAAATCAAATCAATGTTTAAAATGTTTTGGTGTAATTATACAAAAATGTTTCTAATATGTTATAGGAACATTTGGTTAAGTTTGAGATAAACTCAATGAACTTATAAAATACCCAAACATATGTCTTTAAAGTAATGTAATCAATGTTTTCATTAATTTAAAATTCATAAAAGGCCTAAGTGAAATGATTTTAAAATGATAGATTTATGAAAAAAATTATATGTATTTTAAATAGTAGTAAATTGCACCATCTTAAATTTGGTCCTTTTTTTGTCAAATTATAAAATGGCTCTAAATATATTTTCTCTGAAAAACCAGTCCAATTTTGTAACATCATCTTGACTACCTAACCCAATGCTATTAAGTAAATTTGAACTAACAAATTAGGGTGAGTCATTTTATTGTGATTACACTTGATAACAAAATTATGGCCCAATAATTGATATTAGAAGTGTTAAGGACTCCATTTTAATTATAAAAAATATAAGTAAAATTAAGTTTTAAAGATTTTGCAATGTTCATGTTTCAACTATAGGTTACTTTTTTTATTAAATTTGGTTTTTTTTTTTTTTTTTTGTCGATGAAATACATGGGTCCTTTCAAAAGTTCATTTCAATATGGAACAATATTCATTTTATGTTGGATCTATCCACACATGTATAAAAGGATCATCTTTAATTCATAAGCATATAAAGATGAAAACACATTATGTACATTAGACTTGTATGGAAGTTGGTCACATAAGAGGAAGGATTATTGTGCTTGGTGGGTTCAACATATGTAGAAAATAGTCATTCAATCATCAACCTAATAAGTACTTGCATTTGTAATCCCTTCACAAGAAATTGGAAGAATATTGTTGATGTTCCATCAATATTCAAAAGCAATATATGATGTGATAGCCTTAACCTTTGATGAAGCATTTAAAAAGTTCAAAATCTTTAATTTTACTAGTGAGAATTTTGAAACTTTTTTTAATAGCAAATTTGAAATAATTTTTACAAAAGTCTATGACTTAATTGTTAATTTTGTTGGACCATGAAGTGGGAAACACCACAATTTACATAGGCATAATTGCAAAGGGTGTTTATTACAATGGATGCATCTATTTAATTGCAATGGATATTTACCTTCAAGTGCAAAGAATTGAATAGTGGGTTACCATTTTATCTTTGCACACATACTTTTTTTGAAATTTCCATTCCTAAAGTTGAAAGTGAGTTTATAATGGTTCAAACCTTCAAGGTTGCCTTTCAACTTTGGAAATGTGAAATGATCTTCTTGTGTTATTAAAAGTTAAAAATAGGCATTACTGATTTGCCTTCTCACAAGGTCAATGAGGATCAAGAGTTTACATGAAACAATTAGAAGGGACTTCCTCTTCTTATGAAATAAAGAAGTTTACATGCTAAAGGACACCAAAAAAATTGGATTCACATGACAAAAATTCTCACAAAATATTTAAACCCGAATCAACCATTGAGAATTTGGAAAAACCAATTGAGATTGGGACAACTTTACTTTTTTAATCCTTGTTTACATCATGTCTAACTTGTGGAAAAAAATTTATCACTATATTTGTTTCATGTACTAAAGTAAGGTTTTCAATTTTTTGCTAGGGGACAATTTTATATGATTTTTTTGCTTTAAATATATATACATATAAAGAATTTCATAGTCTCAAATATCACTATGATTTAAGGATTGCTTAGAGCAATGTTTTTAAATATATTTTAATTGTTGTTAGCTTAATGATCATTTATGACAAGATTTTTCCATAATTCATTACCCAAGAAATCCCATAGTGGATTTCTTCAAAAACAATTCTATACCATGGCTACTTGCTAGATGTTATGACTTAGAAATATGTCAACTTTTGTTTAATTGAATATGGCGAATTTGGGTCATTTTTTTCAAAAAAAAAGATTTTGTTGATGTTATTGGCCCATTTATCTTTGCAAACTGGTGAAAATTAGCCAAATTAAAAAATGTTAGTCAAGAATAAAAAGTTAATATTTACATCCTCTTATATGATATGATTAATTTCCAAATCTTTGGTTAGGTGTCAAAAAAAACATGGAAAATATAACTATGGAAGAGATTCAACAAATCCCATTAAAGATTAATATTATCCCAAATGATAGTCAACAAGAGGCATGAAGAGAGAAAAACTATCTTGTCAATGTTAAGGTTTGTAAGGAATAGGTGAATGTAACAATGTCCTTGAAAGGAATTTCATATTGGCATGAAAGATTGTTTGCTTCATGCAATAAAATATTTACTTAAACATGTGAAAATTAAACAATAAATTTTAAAAATATTATGTCTTATCTTTAAAGATTTAAAACCTTAGTAGTATCAAAAAATTATATTGTCATAGGCATGAATGGAAACCATCTAATTTAGTATATTTGTTAACAATTTGACTCGAAAGGACACTTAGTGTAAAGTTTGGGATCTACGTGTATCAAATGAACATTTTTAGAGTGGGTATTAAATAATTGTCCAACCTATTATTATCTAATTTTTAAATATATACATATTAAAACGACCTTATATTAATAATAATCCATTCTTTCATATTATTTCATCCCTTATATCATAATTAAATTGATTATTCGAATAAAATGTACCTCATTTAAAACTAATTAACTTATAATATTTATCCAACAACCAATATATTGCACCTTATATTTATATTCATGTATTTTTTATTTTTTAAAACTAATGTCCCCTTTAAACAATTTGATTCCATTAAAATAATATTATATAATATTTGTTGTCCATCGTAATCTAATAAATTGAATAGATGTGTCATATGGCAAGGCCTGTGGACACCATTTTTATGAGATTTGTTACATGAAGAAAAATATACGACAAATGATTTTGTTTATTTACAAGTGCAAGTGTGTAAAGTTTATGAATTAATGAAGGACACTTTAAACATAGATATTAAAAAAGTCTAAATTGAGTGATTGGGATGTTAAAAGGGTGTGGAAGAAATTAGGTTCAAATTTTATTACCATATTGACATGGATTTACAATGAAATTTTCATCTACTTAAATGAGTACTCAATTTGGAGCTCTCAACCAAGTTCATTACAAAAAAAATTAAGTTGCTAAATTGTTTATTGTACTTATGTATCTTTTTTCAATGAATACAAGTTAATTTTTTTACATTACTTTTTAAGAGCATGATTTAAATGCATGCCAACATTTGGGCTATTTTGGTGTAAGTGTCAAAGACACATGAAAGTTTTTAGAAAAATAACCCGTTATATTTTTGAATTGAAAATATTATGAATTTGAAATTTCCAAAATCCAACAACATGATGCCCTAAAACATAATTGTAGAAAAATTTCATTTTCAAATAGCCAATTCAAAATACTTTAATACCTTGGCTAGTTTGACACAAATAATATTCTTTTTTTAAATGTTGAAATTTTCAAAAATTATTACTTTGAAATCAAAAAATATTGCAAAGGAAAATAGTGAATATTTAAGAATATTCCATTTGTTGAAATGAATGTTTCAAAATTAATTAATTATTTGACAAACATGTGTTGAAATGGCCAAGGTACTACATGTATTCTTTTTATGTACTTTTTATTATTATCAATTATCCCAAATGAATAGAAGATTGGGGAACAACCATTTACACATGCTTGAATAATTAAGGAAGTCTTAGGTGATGGCAACTTTTTGTTTGTGCAAAACATCAAA
>Ga0116230_10007354_pt1 | contig 10880 bp, 8 predicted proteins | sample S1TSphfallax_3_FD_88678 | JGI IMG/M metagenome (GOLD analysis project Ga0116230, IMG submission 88678) | Host-associated microbial communities from peat moss isolated from Minnesota, USA - S1T2_Fd - Sphagnum fallax MG | ecosystem: Host-associated > Plants > Peat moss > Unclassified | place: USA...
AGATCTGCGTCCGGCGCGAGCGGCTCGGCACTCTGAGCGCAGATGATGGTGGGCGTGACGAGCAATGCGAGTATTTGGGCTGAAAAAACCATGCGGTGTCGCATAATCGTTGCTCCCTGACCTTAACGCCGTCACCGGGAAACCCGGCGGCCCGACAATGAGATGCGGTCATCGAAACCTAACGTGATCAACCAACGCGAGCAACGTGCCCGGGTTGACAACGCCATGAGTTGGACATTTGGGGCGAGTATGTGGTTTCTATGCATCGCACGAACCGCGGCGTGGCGACGCAGCAAGTCGTTCTCGTCTTGCCGCCAAAGCGTCCAGTGGCGCAAGATCACGCGCTGACAGGCAGCGGACGGAGTCATGATGTGCGAGCTTGACGATTTTGACGAGTTCTCGCGGCGGGCGGCGGATTTGACGCGCAGGCAATTCGGGGCGATGGCGTTGGGCGTCGGATTGGCGGCTGCGCTGCCCGGGTTGGTGAATGCCGCCGAGACATCGGGCGCGGATATCGACATCAAGACGCCGGATGGCACTGCCGATGCCTATTTTGTGCACCCGACGCGCGGCAAACATCCGGGGGTGCTGATCTGGCCGGACATTTTTGGCTTGCGTCCTGCCTTTAAGGAGATGGCCACGCGGCTTGCCGCATCCGGTTACTCGGTTCTCGTCATCAATCCGTTCTACCGAACCAAGCGCGCGCCGACCGCGCCTGAGCACCCGGATTTTGGCGATCCCAGTACTCGCGACGCGCTGCTGGCCTTGATGAATTCTTTGTCGCCTGCCACCGCCGAGGTGGATGCCAAGGCCTTTGTCGCGTTCCTCGATGGTCAGGCGGCAGTCGATACCCGGAAAAAACTCGCCACCACCGGCTACTGCATGGGAGGACCCTTCGTGCTGCGCACCGCGGCGCTGTTTTCGGATCGCGTCGGCGCGGGAGCCACCTTCCACGGGGGTGGCCTCGTCACCGATAAGCCGGACAGCCCGCACCTGTTGATTCCCGAGATGAAGGCGCACTTTTTGATCGCGATTGCCGGAAACGACGACGCTTCGCAGCCCGAGGCAAAAATCGTACTGCGCGAGGCGTTTGCCAAGGCGCACCTGCCGAGTGAAGTCGAGGTCTACCCGGGAACCAAGCACGGATGGTGTCCGCCCGATTCGCAGGTTTACGATGCCACGCAGGCGGAGCGGGCATGGAGTCGCATGTTGGCGTTGTTCGGCACATCCATCGCGTAACTTTTCGATTCTTGTGCGCCTCCGGACGGCCTGTTAAACTTTGCGGTCATCAGTAGAGTGTTGCGAGAACCCCGGTCCGTCCGGGGTTCGTTGTTTTTGACCCAGGGGCTCGGTGGCAGAGTGGTCATGCAGCGGCCTGCAAAGCCGTGTACGCCGGTTCGATTCCGACCCGAGCCTCCATAACTTGAGCCGCTATGTTCGCAACCGAACGGACGCGGCGGCGCGTCGGCAGGCATCTTCTCGCGATGAACTTCGCCACCAAAGATGACAAAACAAATACCCAATCCCATGTGATGGCCGGAAAGTGTCCGTTCGGAGGAGACCTCATCGGCGGTTCCTTCGGCAAGCCCCCGACGCTGTCGGACTGGTATCCGAATCGTCTCAAGGTGGAACTTCTCCATCGCAACGGACCGGAGGCCAACCCACTGGGAATCCAATTCGATTATGCGGAAGTCTTCAACAAGATCGACTTCGCGGCGCTGAAACAGGACATCAAGGCATTTCTGACCTCATCGGTTGCATGGTGGCCGTCAGATTACGGCAACTACGGCCCTCAGATGGTGCGCATGGCATGGCACGCTGCCGGTACGTATCGCATTGCCGATGGGCGCGGCGGTGCGGGCGAGGCACTGCAACGCTTTGCTCCGATCGATAGCTGGTGGGACAACGGCAATACCGACAAATCTCGCCGCTTGATCTGGCCGATCAAGCAAAAATACGGGGCTGCGCTTTCCTGGGGAGACCTGATGATCCTGACAGGAAATTGCGCGCTCGAGATCATGGGGTTTCCAACCTATGGCTTCGGCGGCGGGCGGCGCGACGCGTGGGAGGCAGACACTAGTACCTATTGGGGGCCGGAGGTGTGGGACCCGAAGGACGTATCCTCGTTCGACAGCATGGTGACGCGCGACAAGCGTTGGCGCGGTCAGAATGGCGACGCTGACTATGACCTCGAAAATCCGCTGGCTGCGAGCCATCAAGCGTTGATCTACGTGAATCCAGAGGGTCCTTATGCGAACGGCGACCCGATGGGATCGGCGCGCGACATCCGCATCACGTTCACACGAATGGCCATGAACGACGAGGAAACGGTTGCGCTGATCGCCGGTGGTCACGCCTTCGGCAAGAGCCATGGCATGGTCGCCGCCGCCAGCGTGGGACCTCCGCCCGAGATTGCGCCGCTCGAGGCAATGGGCCTTGGCTGGCAGAATCCGGAAGGCACCGGTTTTGCCCAATATACGATGACGAACGGCATCGAAGGCAGTTGGACTCCCGATCCGACGCAATGGGATAACAGCTACCTGGAAAACCTGTTCAGGTTCGAGTGGAAACAGACGAAGAGTCCGGCCGGCGCATTACAGTGGACCCCGGTCGACCCGGGTGCGCCAAAGACTCCTGACGCACACGACCCGGACAAAATGAACCCTTTGATGATGATGACCAGCGACATCGCGCTCAAGACAGATCCTGAATATCGGAAGATCTGCGAAAAGTTCCTGCACGACTTCGACACGTTCACGCAGGCCTTTTCCAAGGCATGGTACAAGCTGACCCATCGTGACATGGGCCCGCAAGAGCGGTATCTCGGGCCGGAAAAGAGGATCGAAAATGATCTTCTGTGGCAGGACCCCATCCCGCTGCGTGACTACGATACGGTCGGCGCGGCGGATGTCGCCGCACTCAAGCTATCGATCCTGGCCATGGGACTGTCGACGTCCGACCTTGTCTTCACGGCGTTTTCAGCAGCGGCCACCTACCGCAACAGTGACAAGAGGGGTGGTGCGAATGGGGGACGCCTTGCACTTGCGCCTCAGAACCGTTGGGCAGTCAACCGGCGAACCGTACCCGTAATCGCGGCCCTGCGGGGCATCCTCGAGGAGTTCAACGGCAAGCAGATCTCGAAGAAGAAGGCGTCACTCGCCGATCTCATCGTGCTTGGCGGGTGCGCAGCGATCGAGAGAGGAGCGGCCGAGGCCGGTATGCCTGTTACCGTTCCCTTCACACCCGGTCGTCGCGACACGACGCAGCTGCTGACCGACATTGAGATGTCCGAGTGGCTCAAGCCGGTTGTCGACGGTTTCCGCAATTACATCGACGATCAGTTCGCGGAAATTTCCCAGGGCGTCTCCCCGGAGGAGATGTTCCTCGACAAGGCACAACTGCTCGCACTGACCGTGCCCGAGTGGGTCGCACTGGTTGGCGGCCTCCGGGCCATGGGCGCGAACTACGACGGGTCTGCCAATGGCATTTTCACGGACCGGGTTGGCGTGCTGACGAACGACTTCTTCACCGTACTGACCAGCATGGACTATGAATGGAAAAAGCTGGACGACACCAGCATGACATTTTCGCTGGATAATCGCGCGACGGGCGAAACGCGATTCAAGGCGACCAGGAGCGACCTCATTTTTGGTTCCAACAGCCAGCTGCGGGCCATTGCCGAGGTGTACGCGAGCAGCGACGGGCATTCCCGGTTCGTGAACGACTTCGTGCAAGTCTGGGACAAGGTCATGATGCTCGATCGGTTTGACCGCCGCGACGGCGGCGTCGCGGCGCCCGCTTTTCCCTGATGCTCGGGGCAGGCGCAGGCGCAGCATGGCGCCTGCCGACATATGGCCGCGCCCCGCGCCTTGCGGCATAATCGGTGCACAGCGGACTGCAAAGCCGCGATCGAGATGGACGGGTGATTTGCAGCCATGAGCCTCGGGCAACTCAAAGAGTACGGACGCGCTGAGCCGATTGAATCGATCATGTCTGGCATCGAGGCGGATGGCGGCGTCATCGTGCGCGATTTCATCTCACAGGATTTATTGCGCCGTCTGAACGCGGAGCTGGATGCGGACATTCAGAAGACGGCTCCGGGAGTCGACCTCAGCGATCCCGAGGCGGTCGCCTTTTGGGGAGGGCAGACCAAGAGGTTTACGCGCCTGGCCGCACGCGCGCCGTCGTTCGCCGAACTGCTGGATCACGAGTTGATGCACGCCTGGGCGGGTCGGGCGCTGAAGGAGGGCTACTGGCTGAACACGGGACAGGCCATGATCGTGGGGCCCGGCGAGAAAGAACAGGTATTGCACCGTGATCTCGGGCTGTGGCCCCTGTTCGTCGAAGGAGGGCCGCGTGCACCGGAGTGCATGGTCAGCATTCTGCTGGCCTTGTCTGACTTCACGGAAGAGGTGGGGGCCACTCGCATGGTCCCGGGCAGCCACCGTTGGGACAGCTTTCACACCATCGCTGATCCGGCCAGCGCGGTGCCTGCGGTCATGCCCGCCGGTTCTGCGTTTTTGTATCTCGGCAAGACCATTCACGGCGCCGGCGGGAATAAGACGGCTCACTCGTGGCGTCGCGGCCTGCACATGAGCTTCGTTCTGGGCTGGCTCACTCCCGAGGAGGCGTCGCCAATCGGTGTGCCGTGGGAGATCGCCATGAATTATTCCGAACGGGTGCAGCGGATGCTCGGGTACGTGTCGCCCCGGCACGCGCCCGCGGCCGCGCCTTTGCAGTGGTTGATCGATTTCAAGGACGTGCACTTGCATCTGTCCGACTAGGAGTGCCCGACCGACGATGAAGCCGCATATCTATTTCAACAGCCACTTGGACTCCCCCGAAGAATGGCGCGCCGCGCTCGCCACGCAATTCGAGGAATTCGAGTTCTCGGTGGGCGAGGAGGTCGCCGCGCCGGAGACGGTGGACGTCGCCATCGTTTGGATGCTGCCGGAAGCGGGCCTCGAGCGATTCGTCAACCTGCGCGCGATCCTGTCCCTGGGCGCGGGCATCAACCAGTTGGATCCCGAACGTCTGCCCGCGCACGTGCCATTGGCGCGGCTGGTGGATGATTCGCTCACCCGCATGATGGTCGATTACGCCCGATTGGCGGTGTATCGCCACCACCGCAAATTCCACCTGTTCGAGCAGCGTTCGCGTGAGCGGCTCTGGATATACATGCCGCCCACGCTCACCGTCACCAGCACCGTCGGTATCCTGGGGCTCGGGGAATTGGGCGCCGAGATTGCCGTGGGACTGCAGCATGAGGGATTCAACGTGCTCGGCTGGAGCCGCACTCCCAAGCAATTGCCCGGCGTGGCGACGTCGACCGGAAGGGGTGGGCTGGTCGCGATGCTCGAGGTGTGCGACATCGTGGTCAACGTCCTGCCGCTCACCGCGGAGACCCGGCACATCCTGGGCCGCGACTTGTTTGCGCATTTCAAGCGGGGCGCCTGCCTCGTGAACATGGGCCGCGGTGCGCATGTCGTCGATGCCGATCTGCTCGATGCAATCGACGCGGGTATCATCGAAGCCGCGACGCTGGACGTGTTCACGGTTGAACCGCTGCCGGAAGCGCATCCGTTCTGGAATCATCCGCAGATCCTCGTCACCGCACATGCCGCGGGGACCTCGCTTCCCGCGACCGCGTCGGTCACTATTGCTGCGAACATCCGTCGCGCCATGGCGGGCGAGCCGTTGTTGCAACAGGTGGACCGGGCGCGGGGGTACTGAACATGTCGGCGAACGCGGTGCTGCCGGTCATCTCTCTGGTGCGCCATGGCGAGACCGCCTGGAGCCAGTCGGGCCAGCATACCGGCCTCACCGATCTGCCGTTGACTCCGGATGGCGAGCGCAACGCCGTCAACGTGGGTGAGCGCCTGCGGGGCGCGGCCTATGCACAAGTGCTGACCAGTCCCCTCAAGCGTGCCAGCAGAACCTGCGAACTTGCCGGATTCGGCGGCCGCGCCGAAGTCGATCAGGATCTGGTCGAATGGAATTATGGCGATTATGAGGGGCTCCGCTCGTCGGAGATTTTGGCGAAGCGTCCGGGCTGGAAGTTATTTCGCGACGGCTGCCCCGGCGGCGAGTCTCCCGGGGAGGTCATGATCCGCGCCGGTCGCGTCGTGCGGCGCCTGCGCGCCGCGCCGGGAAATCAACTCGTCTTTTCCAGCGGACACTTCCTGCGCGTATTGACGGCCTGCTGGTTGGGTCTCGACACCCGCGCCGCCGGGTTCTGGATTCTCGGCACGGCAAGTTTGAGTGCGCTTGGCTACGAACATGCCATGACGGAACCCGTCATCCGCTGCTGGAATGACATGAGCCACGTCACGCCATAGGCAACGTCATTGTCTTATGACAAACCGTCGTCAGCCTCTGACAGGTTGGCGTGCGCCGCCGAAGCGCACCCGGGCGCCGAAAGCCGCCAGCAAGAGCACGAGGCTCACGCATCCGAACTCCAACGGTATTCGCTGCTGCGGAATGAACGCCATGGCCAGCAGGATGCCGAGCATTCCTGCAATCGCCGTCCAGGTCAGATACGGAAAGCCCCACATGCGCACCTTGAGGCGCTGCGGATCGTCGCGTTCGAGTCGCGCACGCAGCCTGAGCTGCGCAAGCGCGATCAGCACGTAGACGAACAGCGCCACGGTGCCATACGAGTTCACCAGAAAGGCGAACACCGTATCGGGAGACACGTACGACATGACGACGGCGCCATAACCGAACACCGTGCCCAACAAAATGGCGCGCGTCGGCACCCCGTTGCGGCTCAAGCGGGCCAGGCCCTTGGGCGCATCCCCGCGGCGGGTCAAGGCGAACAACATGCGTGACGAGGCGTACAAGCCTGAGTTGAGTGCGGACAGCACCGCCGTGAGCACGACCGCGTTCATGATCTGTGCCGCGCCGGGGATGCGCATCGCGCCGAGAGCGCTCACATAGGGCGTGGCCATCCCTGAGGAGTTCCAGGGAACCAGGCAAACCACCAGCAATATCGAGCCCACGTAGAACAACAACACGCGCGTGATGACCGAATTCGTCGCCTTTGCCACGGCCTTGGCCGGCTCCGCGGTCTCGGCGGCCGCGATGGTGACGATTTCCGCGCCGAAGTAAAATCCGGTCGCGGCCACCGCACCGGTGAGCACGGGCAGAAATCCATTCGGGGCAAAGCCGCCGTGGCGCGTCAGGTTCCCGATGTCGAACGTCACGGTGGGCCACGCACCCAGCACGAACAGCGTGGCGAGAAACAGGAACACGGTGATCGCCGACACTTTGACGGATGCGAGCCAGAACTCAAACTCGCCGAATGCACGGGCTGATATGAGGTTGGTCACGGTCAGCGACAGGAGGAGCCCGAGACTTACGATCCAAGGCGGCACCGCGGGCAGCCAGAAACGCACCAGGGCGGCGCCGGCCACTGCCTCCATGGCCACGACGATCACCCAGAAGTACCAATACATCCAGCCGCTCAAGAATCCGGCGAGGTCACCGAGGAGCGGTCGGTCGTTCCAGGCGAGGCGCGAATACTCGTAAAAAGATCCCACGGCCGGCAGGGCGACGGCCATCTCGCCCAGCATGCGCATCACCAGCACCACCAGCAGGCCGGTTATCGCGAAGGAAACGACAGCCGCGGGTCCCGCCGACTTGATCACCACACCGCTGCCGACGAACAGTCCCGCGCCGATGACACCGCCCAGCGCAATCATGGTCATGTGCCGTTGTTTCAGGCCGTGACTGAGTCCCGTAACGGGGGCAGCGGGACCGTCTCCCACCGTGGCTTCGGCAATGGCACTGTCAGACATGCCGGGACGCTACCGTGTCCGACCTGCATTCACAAGAGTCGACGGCGACGTGTGAATGAAGCCCGTATAATCCAGTAGACTGGGAAGTACGTTGCAACCGGCACGCTCTTTCGTCCAGCGCCCGGCCGGATACAATTTCACCATAGTCCCCACCCCGAGGCCCCTGCATATGGGATTGATGCGCTCGATGCGCCCTTTGTCACGCGTGTTTCGGCCCGAGCCCGCACCCGGGCCCGCGCAAACTGCGCATGCGGCAGCGCCGGCAGAGGCGGCTGATGACCTGCGGGCCCGTGCCGCTGTCATCGCTACGCTGCCGGACGGGGAAGAGTTGCGCACGCTTGCGGGCCTGATCGGCGGCGTGCCTACCGGACTGCCGATTCTGGTACAGGCAGCTCATTCGCGCATGGCGCAACTCATCGATGCCGAAGCCACCGATTTTGCAGCACTGCGCGGCGAGATCCAAAACAAGGACGCGTTGCTGTCGGTTGCCGCTCTATGCAGCAACCCGGCTCTCCTGTGCCAGCTTCTCGATGAAAGCGATCCGCGCGAGAACGCGCGTCTGGCGATCGAGGCCTCATCCAGCCGCGTACGCCAGTTGGCGGCACAGCGGGTCGAGGACCCGGCCGATTTGAAGCAACTGCTCAAGCAGGCGCGCGGCAAAGACAAGAACGTCTATAAGATCATCAAGCAGAAGTGCGACCAGCTGCGGGCCGCAGATCAAAAGTCGCTCTCGATCGAGAGCGATGTCGCCGCGGCCTGCGCCTCGCTCGAACGCCACAGCCACCGCATCTACGATGCCGTCTACGAGGCCAGCTTGGAGCATTTCCACGCGCGCTGGCAAACGCTCGCAGCGCAAGCCGCGCCGGCCGTTCAGGAGCAGGCGGTTCGTGCCATCGATCGCTGCCGCGAGATCATCGCGGAGCATCACCGCCGCGTGGCGGCGCTCGCCGAACACCAGGCGCTTCAAGAGGCGCAACGAGCGGCACAGGCTGAAGTTTTGAATCGCGCTCAAGAAGAGGCGCAGCGACGCGAACAAGCCCAGGCTGCAGCGGCCGAGGCGCAGGCACAGGCGCGCCTGGCGGAGGAGGCGGAGCGCGCCGCCCAGCAAGCGGCGCAAGCCAGCGCGTTGCGCCGGCTCAGCGGTCTGGTGGCCAAAGCCCACGGTGCACTGCGCGACGGCGATACCGGACGTGCGGCCGGCCTGCGGCGGGCGATCGATGAAAGCCTGCCCTCGGTCGCGTCGCCACCCGCGCATCTGACCCGTCAGCTGCAGCAACTCGATGCCAAACTCAACGAACTGAAGCAGTGGAAGGACTTTGCGGTCGCACCGAAGCGCGCGGAGTTGATTGCGGCGATGGAGGCGCTCATTGTCTCGCCCGAGGCACCCAAGGCGCTCGCCGAGCGCATCAAGCAGTTGCAGGACGAATGGAAGTCCATCAGCAAGGGAGTCGTCAGCGACTCGCAGGCCGATTGGCAGCGCTTTCATCAAGCCGCGGAGACGGCGTATCGGCCCTGTCGCGTTTACTTCGAAGCTCAGGCCAAAACCCGCCAGGAGAATTTGCAACGTCGCCAGGTGCTGCTCGAGCGGCTGCGCAACTTCGAGGCCGCGCACAGCGGCGAGCACCCCGACTGGCGGGCTGTCGTGGCAGTATTGCGCGAGGCTCCGATGGAATGGCGCCGCCATTCGCCGGTCGATCGCGCCGCCGCAGCCTCCTCGCAAAAGGAATTCAATGCCGCGCTCGCGCGCCTGCAACAGCGCCTCGACGCCTGGTACGCGCACAAGATCGCGGAGAAGATGTCGCTGATCGAGCGCGCGCGGGCGCTGGCCTCCAAGCAGGACCATCGCGAAGCCGTGGAAGGCGCCAAGCACCTGCAGCAGCTGTGGCAGAACATCGGTCCCGTGGATCGCGACCGGGAACAGTCGTTGTGGCGCGAATTCCGCGGGCAATGCGATGTGGTGTTCGCCAAACGGCAGCAGGCCCACAGCGACTACCTCGCGGCGCTGGAGACCAACAAAGCAGCGGCAACGGCGCTATGCCAGGAAGCTGAGCAGGTTGCCGCCCTGTCGGGCGCAGACTTGTCGGCCGGCGCGGCCCGTACGGCGCAATTGCGCGCGGCGTTCGAGGCGATCGGCGAAATGCCACGCGCCGAGCAGCGCAAGCTGCGCGATCGGTTCGATCGAGCACTGCAGCTATGTCAAACCCGGATCGCGGAAATGCGCGCACGCGACAGGTTGCAGTCGTTCACGGACATGCTCGAGGCGGCACGCCACATTCAGGATTACGGATGCAGCGTGGCGCAGAATAGCGCGGCCGCAGAACGCGACGCGCGCAAGCTCGCCGCTGAAAAATTCATCGCCGGCGTTCAGAATTGGCCCAAGGGCGCATCGCAGGCGCTCAAGGAAGCATGGCAGAAGGCGGATGCCGCGCTGGATCGCGACCTGCCGGCGAACGAAAATGCACTCAGGCTGCTGTGCATCCGCAGCGAGATTTGCGCCGATCTGCCGACCCCTGCCGAGGATCAGGCATTGCGCCGCGCACATCAAATGCAGCGCCTGACGCAGCGATTGAGTGAGCGCAGCAACGAGAGCGCCGATGATTGGGAAACCCTGTCGCTGGCTTGGGTTCGAGTCGGACCTGTGGAACGCATCGCCTATCAGGCTTTGCTTGCGAGGTTCGTGCGCTGTCGTTAGCATCGAAGGCTGACTTGAGTTAGCGCGACGGATATACCTATTTATTACACTATTCGACATTGGGCCGACGTCATCTCCGCCACCGCGCTGAGCGAGTGGCTGCAGGATAATCTGTGGGTCATTCCCACATCCCAATCTATACATATTCTGTGTCTTTCCGTGGTCTTCGCCTCCGCCGTCGTGATCAGCACGCGGATTTTGGGTTTAGGCATGGGGGGGCGCAGTGTCTCGCAGCTGGTCGCGACGCTGGTGCCCTGGATGTATAGGGCGCTCATCGGGTTGCTGGCGACGGGCGCCATTCAGACCATCGCGGAACCGCTGCGCCAATTCGTAGCGCCGGTTTTCTGGTGGAAAATGCTCATGATCGTCTGCGTGGTCATATTGACGGC
>Ga0116230_10007356_pt1 | contig 10879 bp, 10 predicted proteins | sample S1TSphfallax_3_FD_88678 | JGI IMG/M metagenome (GOLD analysis project Ga0116230, IMG submission 88678) | Host-associated microbial communities from peat moss isolated from Minnesota, USA - S1T2_Fd - Sphagnum fallax MG | ecosystem: Host-associated > Plants > Peat moss > Unclassified | place...
GGCTCTCCTGAATGACTCGGGAGCTTTCCCACTTCAGCATGAGTCGTTCACCTTTCGCCTATTAGACAGGCGCATAGTCGGGTCTGGATGGATTGACCAGCCGCATCCAGAAACTGGAAGGCCGCCACGCATTGTCTTTGCTAGTCACAAGGGAGGCGTAGGCAGATCGACCGCCCTTGCAGTTACAGCTGCAGATCTTGCACGTCGCAATCTCAATATACTGGTGGTTGACCTCGATCTTGAAGCCCCCGGTATCGGCGCCATGCTTCTCGACGATGATCGGACACCGCGATTTGGGAGTATCGACTATCTCGTCGAGAACAGCCTATATCCTGTTTCCGACGCATACCTTTCAGAGTCCGTAGGCACGAGTTCCCTGACCACAGCTGGCGGTGGCCGTGTCGACGTCCTTCCGGCACTCGGCAAACAGGCAGCCCTCAATCCAGCAAACACGCTCGCAAAGCTTTCGCGGGCCATGCTGGAAGCCATAGACATCAATAATGGTGATGCCGTTCCAGTAACCCTGCAGATTGAACACATGATTACACGCCTAACAACGCTGAACCCTTATGACGTTGTTTTGATCGACAGCAGGGCAGGTTTGTCAGAGCTTGCCGCGCCGGCCATTCTTGGGCTAGGGGCAACTGTTCTTTTTTTCGGCACGGCTCAACGCCAAACACTTCAAGGCTACGCGGCACTATTTGCGGCGCTCAAGCTGCTGGCGCAACGAGACCGCGCGGCGGGCCGCTTAGCAGAATGGCGGCTATTGTTTAAGGCGGTTTACTCCAAGGCCGGACTAGACGAACTTACTTCCGCTCGATATCGAGACGATCTTTATGAACTCTTCGCGAACAACTTATATGACGCTGAGGATACAGAAGATTCTAGTTCCGACGGCGTTAGTTTCGACATTGATGACGAGGCGGCGCCTCACTGGCCGCTAGTAATTCCCTTTGCTCACAACTTCACCGACTTCGATCCTGTGCAGGCGCCTAATCAGGTAAGCGCCGCCTTCTATGAGCAGGCTTATCGACCTTTCTTGAACGGCATCGATTCGTTAATTGCGGATAAAATGGCCGGTATTCGAGATCTGGGGAACTCATGACCGAGTTCGACCTGGCACCTATTCGCCAGTCCATGGCAAGCTTCGATATATCGCCTCGCGTGGAGCCGAACGAACCGATCGATCTCAAGCGCGTCTTTTTTCCGGATGGACATCGCGGCGTCCTCGACACAAGGCGTCAGCTCGTTGTTGGAAATCGCGGCATGGGGAAGAGTTTTTGGACTCATGCTTTAATTAATCCTGCCGTGCGGGAGCGGCTTTCCAACGCATACTCGTTTCCGAGACTTGCCCATACAGACGTGGTCATTGGTTTCAATGGTTCGGTGAAACTTGGGTCACTTACACCTTCTATTGCGGAAATTCAAGAGGCACAGAAAGTGGAAGGCAATCCGGAACTGATCTGGCGAGCAGTTATCTTGCGCGCGGTCTCTTCGCTCCGGAGGGCTGGGACAACTCCCTCCCTCAATGAGACAATCACCCGGCTAAAATCCTTTCCGGCAGATTATGCGCGGGAATTGACGGCGGCGGACGATGAGCTGATAGCCCTTGAGTCCTCCATCTTAATTGTCTTCGACGCGCTGGATCGCCTTGCTCAGGAGTGGGGGCCAATACGTGAAATGACGAAGGGACTACTCATCACTGTGCTTGGCCTTCAATCATTTCAAAGCATCCGCGCCAAAGTCTTCATGCGCGTAGACCAGTTTGCCGATCCAGAACTGTTCCGCTTCCCCGACAGCTCAAAGATCCGCAATGATCGAGTCGATCTCGCGTGGCATCCCCACGAGCTCTATGGCCTGCTCATATTCGAATTGCTGCGCCAACCTTCAGCAGAACAACTGCTTAAGGAGCTGACCAAGAATCTTAACGTGCATCGGGCTCTGCCGACCGATGGGCGACTTAACGCCTCACCTGAGGATCAGGAGATCCTGGTTACCTTAATTGCCGGCGAATTTATGGGCAAAGATCGTAAGCGCGGGCGTGTTTACACCTGGGTGCCTCTTCACCTTGGCGACGCGGCGAACAATTGTTCGCCGCGGACGTTTCTAACGGCATGGAAGACTGCCGCTGAGCACTTGCCGTCGCCATCTAGGCTCGCGGTCGACTATATAGGCCTTAACGAAGGTGTACGTCGAGCCTCTAGTGCCAGGTTGACTGAACTCCGTGAGGACTACCCGTGGATCGATCTAGTGCTACAGCCTCTTAGGCGGCAGTTCGTGCCAATTCAGAAGACCGAACTATTTGAGCTGTGGGCGCAACATCGCGTAATGAAACAAATTGAGGAGAAGGCGCGTGGGGGGCTAATGCTCGCACCAATCGGCATGTTTATTGAGGAGAGCCAAGATTCCCTGCTGAAGACAATGACGCAAATTGCAGTTATGGAGGAGCGGGCCAACGGTAAGATCAATGTGCCAGACATCTTCCGCGTCGAAGCGGAGATCCTCCGCAGAGGTGGGGTCGCTGTGCCTCGAAAAAATTAAAGCTGTCTTGGTATGTGCTTGCTGGAAGAAACGGGGCTACGAAGTGCTCCGCCGGGCGTAATATCCTTTGCGCGCGCGCACAATCAGATCGCGCCGGTTCTTCACCTTAATCAGCACGTGATGATATTGGCCGTCGTTATTCAGGGGTTCGGGGCGGTAAAACAAGTTGTATTGATGGCGCAGTTCGTTCGAAATATTTTCAAACGACTGGTTTAAATCTTTCGCCTCAAACGGGAAATAGGCGTTGCCGCCGGTCTCGTCGGCGAAATAGCGCATCACCTTGTCGCCGTCCGTCTCAATGTGCGTGATGTTGGTGGAAATGGTGTAAATGACGGTGTCGGCGCGCTGGGCCATTTCCAGCGCCTGTTCGCGGCTGTGCTGGCTGGCGTTGTCCTGGCCGTCGCTGAGCACCACCATGGCGCGGCGGTATTTGTACATGGGCTGGTCTTTAATCAGCCGCTCTTTGCAGGCGAAATAAATGGCGTCATAAAGGGCGGTGCCGCCGCCGGCGCGCAAATTATGCACGGCATTTTCGAGCGTGCCGATATCGCTGGTGAGGTCGGCCACCAGCTCGGCTGAGCTGTCGAACGCCACGATAATGGCTTTGTCCTGCGGGCGCATGACGTTGTGGATGAAATTGTTGGCCGCTTCCTGCTGGAACTTGAAGCGGTCAGTAATGCTGCCGCTGGTGTCGATAAGGATGGCCAGGCGCAGCGGCAGATCGCTTTCGGCGGTGAACTCCAGAATGGGCTGGGGCTTTTTGTTCTCGGCCACGGTGAAGTCGTCGCGCGTCAGATCGGTGACGAAGCGGCCCTTCTTGTCTGTGACGGTGAACAGCATGTTGACGCGCGTCACTTCGGACCGAATGGTGCCGGGGTCGTCACTGGCGGTTTGGGGAGACGGCAGCAGAGGAGGATTTTGGGCGACCAGAAAAGCGCCGGCCAGCAGCGCGGCCGCTATCGAGATAACAACTGACTTCATCGGAATGCCTTCATTCTATCCGTCGGACGTGCGCAGAGCCGCCAGCAGTTCCAAAAGATCCGGCGGCAGCGGACTTTCCACGCGAATGGTTTCGCCGGTCGACGGCGAACGGAACTGCAAGCTATGCGCGTGCAAAAAGAAGCGATCCAGTGCGGGAACGCCCGGAATTTCGGCCGGCGCGCCATACAAGCGGTCGCCAAAAACCGGATGCTTCAGGCTGGAAAGGTGAACGCGAATCTGGTGCGTGCGCCCGCTGCCGATTTTCACTTCCAGGTAAGAGAACAAGTCAAACTGCCGCAGAATCTTGTATTCGGTCAGCGCGCTGCGCCCATGTCCGGTGCGCGCGGTCATGCGCGTGCGGCGAATGGGGTCGCGCGCGATGGGCGCGGTGATGCGGCCGGTAATCTGTTCCATGCGCCCATGCACCAGCGTGAGATAAATTTTTTCCACTTCGCGGTCGTGAAACTGGCGCGCCAGCGATTGGTGCGCCGCATCATGCCGCGCCACCACCAGCGCGCCGCTGGTTTCTTTGTCCAGCCGGTGAACGATGCCGGGGCGCAGTTCGCCATTCACCGAAGACAGCGTGGTGAAATGATGCAGCAGCGCATTCACCAGCGTTCCGGTGTTGTGGCCCGCGCCCGCATGCACCACCATGCCGGCCGGTTTGTCCACCACCACCACGTCGTCATCTTCATACAGAATTTTCAGCGCGATGTCTTCTGGCTTCGCTTTCAGCGGCTCCAGTTCGGCGGGCTCCACAGCCACGGTCTCGCTGCCCTTCAGCAGGGCCGAGGCGCGCGCTTCCGCGCCATTCACCAGCACCAGTTTGTCTTTGATCCAGGACTGCACGCGCGAGCGGCTGAACTTTGGCAGGCGCTCATGCACAAACGAATCCAAACGCTTGCCCGCATCGGCAGCTTCGGCAATTAAAGTCACTGCTTACTACTATCGTGCATGCGGAATCGTTTGCCGGTTCTAGTACCGCCGGCGCGCCTTAGTCTGCTGACAGCAACAGGAAACGCGTGGCATCTTCGTAACAGTGGCTACCCTCCCGATACCCGCGCAGCTCTCAGCTATTCGGGCCGCATTTCCGATGAACCGCAAGAACCTGGCGTGGATTGGGCTGTTCCTGATTTCGTTTGCGGTGCTGGTCATCAACGACATTCCGTTTCTGAATCCGCATCACCCTTACCGGTTTTATCACTTGAAAGTTGCGCCCGTGCTGCTGCCGCACATGATTTTGGGCTGCATCGCCATCTTCGCCGGCCCGTTCCAGTTTTCCACGCGGCTGCGCGCCCGCTATCCGAAATACCACCGCCTGCTGGGCCGCGTGTACGTGGGCTCCATCATGATTGCCGCACCGATGGGTGCGCTGATTCCCATTGTGGGGCCGAAAGACGCGTTCTACACCACCGGCGTGATTGTCCACGCCACATCCTGGTTTATCACCACGCTGATGGCCTTTCTGACGGCGCGCAACCGCCAAATTCCGCAGCACAAGCAATGGATGGTGCGATCCTACGTGCTGACTTACAGCTTTGTCATCACGCGCGTGCTGGGTCCGGTGTGGATTTTCTTCGGCATCACCATTTCGCAATTCGGCATGATTGATTGCATCCTGAATTTTCTCTACATTCTGTGCGCCGACATCGGGCTGAACTGGAAAGAAATCACCACCAGCCGCGCGATGCCTGTGAAGCGGCCCGCTTAGCCAAGCTTAGTTTAGCTAGCTAAGCGTGCGGAAACACCCGAACGTCAATGCCTTCGGCCACGCGAATCAGCTTGTCCAAGGGGCTGCCGAACGCCTTTTCATACCAGCTTTCGCGGCCCTTGTGGCCCACATAGATTTGCGTGATGCCGCGCTGGCGGGCGAATTCCAGAACCTTGTCGGCCATGTCGTCGCCGTCCAGCTCGACAATTTCCGATCCATATTCCTTGGCCAGGTCCAGCCCCTTTTCCACGTCGGCGCGCGCGTCTGAAGACCATTCGGGGCGGTTGAAGTGCGCGGTAATCAGCTCGCCGTGAAAGCGGTCGCGATTGCGCGCGCCGCTGCCCAGCATGCGCGCGGCGTTGACGCGCGGCGACAGCACCACCAGAATGCGCTCCTGCGTGCCCCACGATTGCTCAATGCCGTGGCGCGCCAGATAACGCTCCAGTTGCGAATCCACCACATCGGCCGCCAGCAGCAGCGCAATTTCGCGCAGCTCCGAAAGCTGATGCTGCGTCATGCGCGTTTTGGCCGGGCCGTCCGGCGCGGTAATCATGCAGGTTTCAGGCGGCGCATCGACAACCACAATCTCATCGGCCTTGTTCAGGAACGAAATCGGCACCGTTTCCGTGACGCGCTTGCCGGTGATGGCGGAAACGCGGTCGCGCTTCTCTTCAATATGCTGCAGGTTCACCGAAGTGATGACGGCGATGCCATGCGCCAGCAGCTCCGCCACGTCTTCCCAGCGCTTGGCGTGCTTGGAGCCGGGCGGATTATCGTACGCCAGGCCATCCACCAGGCAGACCTTTGGATTGCGCGCCAGAATGGTCTCCATATCCATCACGGCCGTGCCCGCGACGTTCTTGAGCGGAATGACTTCGAGCAGGGACACGATGGATTTGACATCGGGCGACAGGGAGGGCGGCTGCATGGCGGCGACGACCACGTCCTGGCCGCGCTCATGCCGGCGGCGGCCTTCATCCAGCATGCGAAAGCTTTTGCCGACGCCGGAGGCGTAGCCGAGGAAAATCTTCAGGCGGCCGGTGGCTTGGTGTTCTTCTTCGGTTTCGAGCTGCTGGAGAAGCTGTTCCGGCGTGGGCTTCTTCTCACTGGTGGTGGGCATAGTTCTTATTATCTCGAATTTTCGCGGCGGGATTGAAAGCGCCCTGGCTCTCATGACCGCGGGGCAGGTGCAGGGGATCAGCCGCAGCTCGGCCTTATCGTTTGGGTCAAGGTGGTGCCCTGTCAGCGTTCTGGAGAGCCAGGAGCGGCGGAGCAGCACTTTCGAAAGGCCAGCGGGCCGCGACCGTTTCAAATAGGATCTTGATCGCTGTCGAACGGGTCATCCCCTTCGCGCCAGCCACATTGCAGGTCTTTCACAATCGCGATTGCTCCGGGGCGCTTGTCCAGGGCACGCGATGTATAAATGTCTTCTCGGATAATTAGTTTGTCGTAGTATGTTGTCCGGTCGCCGGCCAGCCCGTCGTACTCGTCGAGGCGGTTCCTCATCTTTCCGCGATCAACAATCGGTACCGCCTGGTCCATTATGGCCTCGACAGTTTTCGCGTCCGCCTGACCGGGCTTGATCTCCACCGAGCAAACCCTTCGGTGTCTTCGAGAAAATTTGATTGTTAAGTCAATACCCTTCGACCTCAGGACCTCGTATCCCGGTCCCTTCGCAATCGGTACACCGAACGCCGAACGCAGCGCCGCTGAGTTGATTTGCGCGATTGCTACAAATCCACAGAGCAAACCAATCTGAATAAGACGCAGGGATTTCGGAGCATTTCGACGTCTCTCGACATAGCTGCGTGTCATTCGGTGGCACCCGCAGACTTGGCTCGATTGTAAATCTGCGGCTGCTGCTTCATCTTGGAATGTTGTGCAACTGTGATTTGTGCTGCTTGTAACGTCGTTCGCGAGGTTTTTGAGTGGAATGGCTTCCAGCATGGAGACAATGGCTTTCACTTCGGGAGACACGGATGGCGGCTGCATGGCGGCTGCGGCGACGTCCTGGCCGCGCTCATGCCGGCGTCGGCCTTCGTCGAGCATGCTTCTTCGGTTTCGAGCTGCTGGAGAAGCTGTTTCGGCGTGGGCTTCTTCTCACTGGTGGTGGGCACGGTTTTATTATCTCGAGTTAACCTGTCGCGTTTACTGCCAGAAATGATGCCGACGTAGCGATTCATTGTTGTTCTTTCAACATTGATCCGCACGCGGAGCGTAGCGATGCCTGAAGTGGGTCCCGGGCCCGCTCTTTTAAATAGCCATCCCCCCAATACGCCAACACCTGGCAAGCCCCATGCTGAACTGGGGGCGTTTCGTGGATTGCTACTTGTTCGACCGCTCGTATCACGTCACGCTCCTGTGGGTCGCCAGTGCCGTAGCGTTGGGCGAGGTTAACTGCTTCCAGCATCGCTGCATCGTCACAGTTCTCTCCCCGGCTCAACATGAAGCGTAGAATATCATCCGTGATGTAAAGCGTAGGGTCGCGTTTCCAAGTCGGGTGAGCACCAGTAAGTACGCGGGTCACGCAGCTTCTGTAGTTATCACAAATGGTGCGAAACACACCGGAATCCTTTTGCAAATAGAATAGGTCGCGCTCCCCGGGTTTCCAGTCGCCCAATAAGCGATTGCCGTCGTGCGAGCTCGCGGTGACGAAATAGTAAATAGGTATCTCTCGCCGATTGACTGAGCCCTGCAGAACGTTTTCAACCGCGACCGTGACTTCGCTCAGTTGCGTCAGAAATCGCGGGTCCCACTTTGAGGGCCTTGGCTTTCCGATGTTGGCACTGTTCAAGACTCTTCCAACGAGGATCAGAGGGACCTCGTTCACTCTAGGTCCTTGCGGGATCTGGATGAAGGGGGGATATTCTGCTATCTCTGGTCCTTGTCGGCATGAGAGAAGAATGGTCAAGCCGAGGACTGCAATGCAGCGTCGCCAGCAGAGACCCGACCAGTCGTTTAAGCGTTTGTCTTGCGGCGGAGCGATATTTGGCACTGTCATTTACCTTGGCTTAGCATCGAGTCCTGCCCTGCTGAAGTCCCGTGCCTTTGCATAGCTATCTTCCGAGAAGATCGGGCCGGACGTTCAGTTTCTGCGCGGAGGGCCGATTATAACATTGAACCGTGCCTTGATAGTCCTAGATAGCCACGACCCATTGAGAGGCTGTCCGCCAGATGCATATGCCAGCCGACAAGTAACTGTTATCTCGTGCTTGCCGATATGGGTGAGCTGACTCATCTTCTCGGGTATTGTGAAGCTCTCCTCAAAGCGTTGTCCTGGCTCTAGCAGGCGTACACCGTAGGAGCAGACCAGGGCCATATCATGCTCTGGCCAGTGTTCCCTATACTTAACTCCGTCGACAGTGATCTCGTAAGGGTTTCCACATGGTCCGTAGACATCAGTAACCGGCACCTGCACAGGTCCGGTGCCATTGTTGGTTGTTCGGAGAAAAAACTCTACTGGCTCGCCGGCCGCGAAAGTATGTCTATGTACGTACAGCAAGCCGCTAACATTAGCTGGCGCGGGTTGCGCCGCGACAATGGCACGCCCGATCAAGACGATGGCTGCAAAGTACCCTGCTTTAGTACTCATGGCGTCGCCCTAATATGACATACAGGTTTGATCGCCCGTCGTTGTCACATCAGTATAAGACACGTCGGTATCCCCGTACCTGATGCAATTTATTCGTTTCACGTTAAGTGTCTGGCCGGTAACTGAATTCTGGATCGTGATTATCTGCTTGTACATGTAAAATGTGCCCGCTGGGATTGCCCCGTCGTCGCGAGCACGAAACCACGCATCGCCCCATTGAGCAGCGGCGTTGAGCGGCGGCGTTCTGGTGCCACCTCGAAAATTTGCAGGCTTTATGCCTTTCACGTATGAGATCGACTCGCTGGCTATCAGATTCGACACATTCGAAATTGCCTTGCCGTTTTGATCGACCAGTGTCCAGGTTATGCAGCGCTGATAACCCCAAACGCTCACTCCACCGCCGATTAGCGTCTCTCCGTCGCACTCTATGCCTGGTGTCCCTGAGAACCTAGTAGGCCCTTGAGTGAACGGCGGATCCGACGCGATGGAGATCTTGGTTGGTACTTGCCCCGTCGGAGGTGTTGGATCCGTCCAAGTCGTGTTAAAAGAACCCTCTGGAGAGGTTGCTTCCGCAGAGCCTTGGGTGCAGCCGTTCCCAGAGACTGTCACGGTCTCAGAGACTGGAGTCAGCGCCGCATTTCCACAGACGTCCTCAGCGGGGCTGGGATTCGAGGCGGTCAACGTAAAGATGCCCTTCGTTTGCGTGCTCGCTTGCCCCGCCACGGACCAAGTGATTGTGCCGCAAGAACTGCCGTAGCTGACGCTCACGCTGCCTGAAACGCTAGTTCCACTTTGCGTGAGACTCCAGTCCGCAGCCGGGCTGGAATTCTCGTTCCAGTAACCCGCGATGCTGGTGCAGCCGGTTCCAGGCCCCGTCGGATTCGGAAGAGGGTAAAACGTCGATGGCACTCCTACCTCGTATAGGTCTGAAGCGCCGCTATCGCCTCCGCTGAAAGCCGCCGTGAAATTCTGCGTCAGATTTCCACTAACGTTATTAAGAGTCTGCGAATAGGGGCTGAAAACATAGCCAGAGAGTGACGGCGTCAACGTGTAGTTTCCCCCAGCCGCCACTAAGAATGCATATTCGCCAATAATGTCTGCGACAGTCGCGGTGGTCGTCGTCTGCGAGACGGTCGCTCCTGATGGAGTTGTCCCGCTGAGCGTTACGGTCACGCCATTGAGCCCGGTTCCGCCATTCGCGACTTGCCCGCTGATCAGAAATGCAACCGAAACCTTCATCCCCGATCCGGACGACGCCATCAGGTTCGCATCCACGAATTGTGTGCCAATCCAGTACATTTCGTGAATCGTTTGGAATGGGTCGACGTAGTAGACATTCGCGCTGCCGTCAACGGCCACGCCGCCGCCCGGCACCACAACACTTCCCGATTGCGTTGATGCCATTAAATTCGCGTCCACCCACTGGCCGCCAGTGATGTACATCTTGTGGACTGTGTGGCTGGTGTCCACATAGTAAACGCTACCCGCCACATCCACGGTTACGCTGGTTTCCGGCTCCACGGGCTGCGATGCGTTTATGCTCACGTCCGCGAATTTGGCGGCCCCGGTGGGCCAGGACATCTGGCGAATTGCCTGCGCCGCCGAGACATAGTAGATGTTGTAGCCGGCATCGACGGTGACCTGGCTCCAAGGCTGCACCGTCAGACCGGACTGTGAGGAAGCCATTAAATCCGCATCCACGAACTGCGATCCGTTCCACCACATCTTCTCCACGGTCAGGCCAGCGCTGACGTAATAAATGCTATAGCTGTTGTCGACCGTGACGCCCGTGTACCTCTCCACGCGATAGCTTGTCTGCGAAGACGCCATCAAGTCGGCATCCAGCCATTGGCTGCCGCCCCACCACATCTTGCGCACGGTTTGGAAGGAGCTGACGTAATAAACGCTTCCAGAATTGTCGACGGTGACGTCGCTGCCGGGCTGCACGGTGACGCCGGATTGCGAAGAGGCCATCAAGTTAGCATCCAGCCAGCGGTTGTTGCTGCTGCTCCACCACATTTGGTGGATGGTTTGGCCGGTGTCCACGTAATAAA
>Ga0116230_10007357_pt1 | contig 10878 bp, 4 predicted proteins | sample S1TSphfallax_3_FD_88678 | JGI IMG/M metagenome (GOLD analysis project Ga0116230, IMG submission 88678) | Host-associated microbial communities from peat moss isolated from Minnesota, USA - S1T2_Fd - Sphagnum fallax MG | ecosystem: Host-associated > Plants > Peat moss > Unclassified | place: USA...
CTATGTTAGTTTAATCTATTTCGATTTAATTTGGTTGGATTGTATTATCTGAAAACAATTAGGGCAAGATTAAGTTATTTGTTGAATTAAATTAAAAAAATATACATAGACTAAATGAAGCTACTTAAACTAAACTTATAAACTAAATTTAACGGAAGTTAATCTTAGAAGTTAAATTGAGAACGTTAAGGTTTAAACCTAGAGATTTAAATTTAATCAACTAAAATTTAGAGGTTAAAGTAGGTTAAACCAAAGCCAAACCTAGGTCAAATGTAGGCCAATTTGTATTGAACTTAATTACATTTTCATATTTATTTAAATTTTTTATAATTGGTGAAACAATGTTAATTATATTCAATATGATTATTAATTTTGTAGTTGTAATTTATAGTCATATAATTACCTATGGTCATATTTATAGTCATGTAATCATATTAATGGTTGTAGTCAAAATAATGATAGCAATTGAAATCCAAATATTATGACATGACTATACTTGGACAGTAGTCATAAGCTATCCTAATCATGAAAACCATGTCTTGGCATAGTGTAGGTATTTACTTACCATTCCTTAATTATTGGGGGATGAAACCACTTAAGTAATTAGTCCTTAAGGATAAGGTGATTAACATGAGTATACCAATCAATTAGGAAATGCAATGGAGATTTGGATATAGGCCTGAAATGTAAAAAGAGATGAAGTGTGTGTAGCTTGTAGGGTGCTTGAAAAATGGCATAGGCAACTTGGAAATCATTTATCATGATTACTCTTGTCAAGGAAAATTACACGAGTTTAAATGAATATATTCATGTTATTAGGACCCATTCTTCTTGCAATTATTATTTAATTTTTTTTGAAATATGGTTTGAAAATTGATACCTTGATAAAATATTGTAAATTGTTTACATAGGTCCCCTCATTAAATATTATGTTTTTAGAAATCAAAAGTATGAAATGATGAAAATATGGGATGTAAAGCACAATGTTTGTCTATAACCAATGTTTTATGAGAATTTTTTCAATAGACCTTTACATAATAATATAATGAAACATATTTTTGGGTCATAGTAATTTAAATGATTTCTTACCAAATTGTAAATCATGATTTTAAAAATATTTTCTCTAAATGACCAATCACGTTATGTTATGTCAACTTGATTAACTAAATCACTTTTTATAAGGATTTTTTTTTTTTGGAGTTTTTTTATTTTAATAACATGAATGCACCCAAATATAAGGTCCCATATTTTGGTCATTAGGTAAAAATTACAATACAATCAGTTATATAATAAGATTACATTTTCATTTTCAAAATTCAAATATAACTAATATCTAAAGTACGCAAATTAATATTAAGTATTAATTGTTAGTAGGTTCAATTAGAAGGATGGAAAGGTTGTAATTTATACTAACTTGGTTTATAACATAAGAGGTAACACTAATGAAATGGTATTTAATTGGTCATGACAAGGAATTAATGAAGGCATAAATGTAACAATATAAGTGGTTTACTTTCTTGGGTTACAATGCACACTTTACAAATATTGTTTCGAATCTTAAACACAAAAACCCCATTTTTTCTTTGTATATATTTTTTCCATCAATGTCCAAATGTCCATTATTTGCAATGACTTTGTGGGTGCCAAACATGCACAAGGCCAAAACATGTCTTTCATGACTATGATTGGGTTGCTGTTGTTTAGGACATTCATGACTACATGACTATGTAATCAATTAGAACACATAGTATTTTTAAATGTCTTTACAACTATAGTCATGAAGGACATGTCTTTTACAACTATGACATTTGCAACTACAACCATGAAAATATGGCTAGTAGGTTAATATCCTAGCCTACTAGCCTAAGTTTACACATACAGTCCACTAGGCTAAAAAACTAGCCTACATGCTAGAAATGTAGGTCCTAACCAACCTAGGAATGTAGGTTGACTTATTTAGCGAGCAACCTAGGCTAGGCTAGGTATTTAGGCTAAGCTAGCAACTTAACCTAGCCTAATTAGCCTTATAGGACTAGGTTGTAATTCTGAGGACTTGAACCCCTCAACACCACATTGAGAGATGAAATCCTTAACCATTGCACCAAATGTTTTTACATGAAAAACATTGCCACCATATTATCACAAATTGAAATGGCTTAAATACCTAATTGAGGTACCTAACTAATGACATATAACCTACTTAATAACCTAATAGATACCTTGGTAGGTTCAACCATCTAGCTAAAGTAGGCACCTACCTAGTAGGTAGTATGTACCAAGGTGGGTAATTAATTAATATGTACCTAGGTAGGTATGTATTTACTACCTAGTAGTCAAGGTAAGTATCGAGGTACATATTTCCCTAGGTAGTTGTTTACTAATATTAGTACTTAACCATCTAGCTAAAATAGGTAGCTACTTAGTAGGTACTATGTACCAAGGTGGGTAAATAATTAATATGCCCCTAGGTAGGTATGTACCTACTACTTAGTAGCCAAGATAGGTACCAAGGTACATATTTCCCTAGGTAGCTATTAACTAAGTAGGTAAATAACTAATGTGTATGTACCTAGTTAGGGTAGGTACATACCTACTACCATCTAGTAGTCAATGTAGGTAAATATGTACCAAAGTACATACTCACCTAGGTACTTACTAGTCGCTAGGTACATAATAGGGTACGTATTTACTACCTAATTAGTACATATCTAAAGTAAGTATGTATTAGGGTGAAAACAAATTAATATGAGCCAATTTTTTTGTAACCATTGTTGAATTTGAAATTACATTGCTATCATTTCATAATACATGTGAACAAATTTTTGAAACTTGGGCATTAAAATATTCATCTTACAATTGTGATACAATCATAAAATTTTGATATTTTTCCAATGACTAAAGGCTTAGAAAAGGAGTCAAAAGCTTATGTAGCAATGTACTATGTCTTAAATTGTCTAGTTTTCAAAAAATAAACAAGGTGTTGATTTATTTATTTATTTTGGTTTAGGTATTTATATATTTAATCCATTTATTTATTTGTATTTTATTATGAAAATAATGCATTGAATGATGTTAAAATATACATGGGCAGACATCACATAATTACATGGATGAAATATATATTTAAATATCATCCAAATGGATTATTATGATATCATGGATGAAATATTGAACTTGATTTTGGCTCAAATTTAAAACCAACTACTTCGATCAAACTTGACCAATAATGTGCACAAACACATTTTTTGTAAAAGTAAGTTGAATGGGAATGCAACAAGGTTGGCAAAGTCTTTTGAGGATTGATGTTACACCCCCAGTGGTTTGTGAAAGTTTTGAGGAACAAGTTGCAAGTGGGAAGCTATGGGTTGGATGTTGAAGGTGTGAACTCAAATTTGTAGATCCAAGTTTGGTTACTATTGGTTTTTGTGTGCATCATGAATAAGTCACAAGATCATCATTATGATGCTCAAGTGAAACAAATAAGCAATGTAATCTAGAACAATTTGAAACACACAAATTCCTAATGATGACGAAAAAGATAATTTGGACTAGGAAATTTTTCTAACCCCCACCCCCCTCAAAGTCCACAAAAAAGAAAAATGTAAGTATAGTGAGTTTGAAAAGAGATACATTCATGAATTAAATAAGAGATGATCTACTCGACTGTTAGAATTGCATGAATTTGGTGCATATAGTTATAAATTTGGTGAAGATGTGGCATCTTTCACAAGCACCTAGTATTAGGCCACTTTGATTGTTGACTTACAAACTCATAAAAAGTTTTGTCCCTTGCTTAGCTAAATTGTCCTAGGAAAAAGATGGTGACAATCTGAGAATTGAAACCAAACAAGGTCCAAAGAGGTCAAGAAGCAAAAAAGGAAATAGTTCTTGCTGCAAAGCAAGGTGTTGTGAAAAAAAATGTGCATCTACTACCAATGATGTTGAAGGTGCCCATATTTAAGACAAACCCTAAATTCTAGTGTTAAATCTACTAGAAGTTTTTCCTACAATGTTGTCCAAGTTAGGATGATATGCATTAATAGATCAAATGTTGTTTCCTAGATGCAAGTTTATCATATAAGTGGATTTTTTGAAATATCAAACTTAAGGCTTTGAAAGTCTTTTTTGTTGGGGGTACAACATGTGCGAAATTTTCTATGTTGCAAGTGGTGATTCTATTGTAGGTGGGAATTGCCAAAAATGGAGAACATACAACACAAGAAAACAAGGTTACCTCTTGAAAAAAAGGCAACCAATGTTAAGGACTTTTGGTATGTAAAAAAGATAATAATAGACATGAGGAAAAGGGTGCATTAGTGTAGAGCTCACAAAGCAAGGAAGGACAAAAATCTTGCTATCAAAGATGAGGTTGTGCCTTAGAATGTGCAGACAATTACCAACAATGATTTTGAAGGTGGGTTGAATCCAAGATATATCCACTAGATGATTATAAAAGATGAAATAAATCATGCTTTATTTATAATGAACCAACTAAAAAATCAAACTCCAAAGTACTAACATATAGTTATGGAAAAATTTATCAATCTTCCTTTAATGAAAGGTTTTCTACCTCCTTACCTTCAAGACATTGCAATCTTGAAACAAAATCAACAAATTATGGTTAATTTAAAAGGACTTACATCTCATCTTGTTGGTGTGTGACAATCTAAGCTTGTCTTGGCAGAAGACATCGTGTGCACACTTGTTGCCTCCTCAAAATCTAGTAGGAACAAGAGGCACATTGTTAAAATCTTGGGTGTTAATAGGTGGAACATTAAGAAGGTTATAGAGAGGCATGTACTTTTAGACATTCAAATGGTTGCATTTTGGTTAATGCACAAATGCCACAAACACACATGTTGCTTACTTGATGTAATCTCAATCCTTGTTCAAAATTGGTGAGAAAAAGACTACCATCTCTTCCTAACATGAAGGATATTGTCAAAAGATGAATTGGGGTGAACTTGTATGAGGCACACCCCACACATTATTTGCAAATGTCATAGGTGAGAGCTACATTTTTGGAAAGTTTCTTGTTTGGTCAAAAATCCTAAATCAAATGTAATTTTATAAAGTCTAGATGATGTTTGATTCAATGGCAAATGTTTTTTTATATGTTTGCTATCTATAGTCATCAAGTCTTCTTACGGATAAGCTCATCATTTCCTTCTAGTGTTGACTGTTTGCTTATAGTGCAAACTGGACTTGTTTATGGTGTTGACTATTTATTTATGGAGCTAACTATCTACTTATGGTGCGGATTAAACTTGCTTATGGTGCCGACTATTTGTTTATGGTGTAGACTAGACTTGCTATGGTGCTGACTATCTATTTATGGTGGTCATTAGCTACTTATGGTGCAAATTGGACTTGCTTATGGGTTAATTGTCTACTTATGGTGAAGATTGGACTTGCTTATGGTGTTGACTAACTACTTATAATGTTTACTATCTACTTATGATGCTTGCTATGTTTTTATAATAATTAGGGTGCTTATTACATATGCACTAGTGATGCTTAAGTTTGTTGATGTTGCTCATTCTATGTTTACAACACGTTCTTTATATGTTTACATTGCTTGGTATATGTTCTTTATGCTTGTTAAATGTTTATAATGCTTACTACTTGCTTATGAAATTACTATATACTCAAGGTGTAACTATCATTTGCTTATGGCTTGCTTATTGTGTGTTTCAAGTGTTCATTGACTATTAAAAGTATTTAGGGTTTGCTTATGGTGCTTTTGGTCTATTTAAAGTGCTCATGGTCTACCACAAGGTGTGGATGATCTGCTTAGGGTGTTCATGGTTTGCCTTTAGCCAAATGTTTATGTTATTTATTTGGATGTGCTCATGGTCTGCCTTGTATTATAATGCATGTTCATATGTCATTAATTACATGTTGAGCAAATGTATTCACATGGTTTACCAAGTTGTAGTGTTATATGGACATGTGGCTATCTTGGTTTACTTTAAATGGTGTTTAATGATGGTGCTTAGAATTTCCCTTGGTTTTCCATAATTCAATGTAGTTCTTATGGTGTTAATTGCATGCTCAAAGCTACTTGTGTGCTAATTATGTGCTTAGAGGTGGCTAATTGTGTGCACATGCTCTGTTTGTGTTTAGTTGAATTTTATGGGATGTGTGATGTTTGCTTAAGGTGCTCACATGATTCTTGTCTACTCAAAGGCATGCATGCCTATGTCATTCTACCTTATGGTGCTTAATTGTGGTGCTTAAAGGTGCAGATGTGGTTTATCTTATCTATTGTTTCCTCATCTATTGTTTACTTACTAGTGTAAGTACCCATGGTGTGTTTAAATGGTGTTATCATGTAATGATGTGAAAGATAAAATCAATGAAAGTTTATAAATGTGTGAAGCTTTAGATGAGAGCGCAAAACTATTTTAACAAAAAAAATTCTTTGGACATGTGAAGCTCTTTAAATTGTGACTTGTTAAGTATGACTGGGTTTGAGAGACAATGACCAATGTTGACTATGATGGTTCATGTATGAAGACCAACAAAGATTAAGATGGTGTAAGTCTTTAGTTTAATCTTATCAAATTCCCACCCTTATTTCCACACATGCCATGTCATGCAAAAAAAATTCAATTACTCCTAATAAAGATTGTTTTAAAGAGGTTGTTGTTGGCTCCTATTAGTTTGTTTTCACCCATTACCTAACTAGTACATATTTCAAGTAGGTACATAATAAGTACTTTACTTACACTATGAGAAATCACGTCTATAAAACCACACTACCCGGTAACTAAAACTAAAAAAAAACTCATATACAACTATCTTTTGGGTATTACAACTAATGTGCAACTATCCCCCCTAGAAATATAGTGTATTAATAAATAAATTGCCATGTCACAAAATCAATTAGTTGTATTATAGTTGCAAGTGAGTTGAAAATGGGTTTTCTATATGATAATTTATACACATCATACACAGATATGTAGTCAACCATGTTTGATTTTTTCACGAGTTGTATTGTAATTGCATGTGGCAATTACTTTAGAACTGTTGTAAATGTGCCATTAATGCAAACAATTATGTTGCAATTAGGTACAATGTACATTTATATGATCATGCCACATGTTCACATTTCCACCCCCAATTATGGAATACATTTGCAACTAAGTTTTTATTATGATTCCCATTAATAAAATTAATATAACAACTAGTGCACCACTATTAAAGTACTACTATTGGGTAAAATCATGTTACACTAGACCATTTGCGACAGTTCAAAATCCATTTTTAAAGTCTAAATCTAGTGATTATTTTTTTTAAAAAAAAAATGGTGTTGAAGTTCACATTGCTTTCCATTTCCAAGTTCATACCACCATAATTTAAACCTTTTTTAAAAACCTTTAAAAAATTGAGCCTTGAAAAAGTCAATTCAAATATTGAAATGGATTTCATGAATTTGAACTTTGCATTTTAAATCTTAAAATTTTTTAAAGACTTTTTTCTTGTTTGATTTTTTCATTTGAAGTGTTATGGTACTTCAATGTGTGGTGGTAAAAAGTTGTAGGTTTAGTTTCCAACTCCATTAAAAGAAAAAAATCCATAATAATATTTTTTTTGAAGTAGTTTAGACTAGGGACATTAGATGTACCATCCTTTATAAAGTCCACCTTGGATTGAACATTTATCCTTTTGGTAAAAAAAAATTGGGTTTGAAAGATTAGAATGTAGGTTTCAATTTTTCATCTCACTTTTGCCAAGTTTCTCATATAGATTTGCATACAATGTAACAATACTTAATTCACCCAAAATAATTTTCCATTGGACATCCAAAAAAGTCTATCATAGCATGCTTTTACCCTATTCAACCATGTTATGATGATAATACAACTACTTATAACTTAATAAAGATACATATTCATCAATTATTTATATTTTCATTATATGTGTTTCATTTTGAGTGATTTAAAATGTTATGGGAGCGTTACCTCAGCTTTACAAATCAGTTTGAAATGTAAAGGAAAAGGAATAATGAAAAAATAACAAGAAGAGAAATAAGCTTTCCAACTTACAAAACATAGATTTTCCTCTTTTTTTTTTCTCTTTGGACCCCTCCAACTTTCAAACCTCATAACTTTCTAATGTCTTATTCATTTTAATTGATTTAAAGTGCTATAGGAGCGCCACCTGAAGTTCTACAAATCATCTTTGAACTTTAATAACAATAGAACAACATAAGAGGATTATTTTAAGTGTTCAAGAACTGGCTTTTGTAGCATTTAGTGGTTTTTTTTTGAGTTTTTGACCCCCTCTACTTTGGGGGACCATAACTTTCTCAATTCTATTCCATTTTTGACGATTTTTAGTGCCCCAAAAGCGCCAATAAGAGGGTTCAAGTTTTGTTTGAACACCAAAAAAAATGGAGCCTTCCCCTTAGTTCTAGCCTGCCTTGAACACTTAGATATTATAGTCGCAACTCAATTGCAACTAAAAACCAACTAAAAGATTTAACCATATGCTTTGTTTTTGAATCCCATGTTACAACCTATATAAAAAAGGCTTGTTATTTCATGTTCTCACATTAAAATAAAAATGCCATTTTGGGATGAACTTAGTCTTGTGCTTTCCTACCTACTTACCTACCTATGTAATATGTAGGTATGTAGGTTTTAAGACCTACCAACCTACCTACTTATGGGTATGTACGACCTACCTAATTACTAAAATAGATATTTATATTTACTTATTTATTCCAAAATATAATTAATATGCCATGTGTTAGATTTTAATAGATGGATGACAATCAACGACGTTAACATGACATCATGGGTGCAATTATAATGGAGTTACATAGTAATTGAAAACTAATTGTTTTGATTGAGTTACAATTGAATTGTAATGAATTGCACTGTATATACAATGAGTTGCAACTATGCAACTCATGTAACATTTTCATTAGCACTCATAATGTATAAATATAGTGAATTATAAGTGTGCTCTGCAATTCAAGAATTGAGTTGCAAGGTTAATTGCAAAAGACCCCTTTTTTCGTAGTGTTAATAAGTACCTATGAATAGGTACATATTATCTAGCTAATGGCTATTAGCTAGGTATTTAAAATAGGTACTTAACTAGTATGTATTTAACTAAGGTACTACCTACTTAGGTAGTACCTAAAGTAAATACATACTAAATTATTAGAAGATTTACAATCAAGTTAGTGAAGTTGAAGTTTATTTAATATTTAAAACTATCATATACATGTGCCCAATAAATCTAAATCCAATCATACAACTTGCAAAGTAATCTTGCTAATAAAGCTACATGAAACTAAGGTCTCTAAAAGAAATTTCAAATTCTAATCACTTGAAAATAAAGTTGCATCCAATCTTTTAAATTTTTGATGTGGGGTACAGAAGCACTAAGTGTATTTTTTGTGGCAAATTTTTGCCATCTTTTGAAAAATATTTTGGAAAAGAAATTATGTCACAAATTCCCTGTTCTCTTGAAAAACATTCGCCAAAAAATGAAAACATTACTCAAAAATCATCAAGTTTTTACACAATAAGAAAGGGTGCTTAAGATTTTCTACTTTCACTTTTTAATATAGCCAAATTTGGCTAAATATACTCATGGATGATCACCACTTGACCAACATCAAAAAATTTGGGGGAAAAAACACTGTAATGACACCAATGGTGATGCATGAAATCTTTAATCTACCATAAACACATCGAAGTCCACAATTTCAGAAATCAGACAATTGAATCCCATGATCTTTAGTATGTCTTGGTCCATTGTCTAAATTAACCTTAATGCAATGAAATGAAGACAATGGCGTATCCTAGATCATTAATGGAGCATATTATGCATCCCAATCTACTAAGTCCCACTCAACATGTGTCCCAGGGTGAGTTACATCCTGCCAAATCATGAGGCCTGTATAATTGTTCCGAATAGTATACCAAATTACTAAGTTTAAGGCTTGGTTAAAATCATGTTTTTGTTATCTAAATACATGAATTTATGCAAGTCTAATGTGTAACATCGGACACTATTTCTCTTCTCATGATGGTCTCAGGGATTCAACTTACACTCTTCCCTTTCACAAACCAAGTAACCAAATAAACTAGAGCTGTAAATCCAAGGTTTGGTATGTGGAAACAAGGCAAAAGAAAAGGCCCCCAAATTTGGAATGCCAGCAGTAACCTTGACAAATATATACAATAATACTGAGTCTGTTGAGCACTGAGTGAGATGGTCAAGAGACAATGACAACAATGCCTGGTAATCATAGGGTGACGTGGCTGGCTTGCACTAAAGCTTTGTCTTTGGAGGTGGGTCCTTTGAGGGTCATTGATTCACAGGACATTAAGCTTGATGCCTCGACAACAGACACATACATGCGAAGTGGGTTGGAACTTGAAACTCCGTCCTAAAGAGACCAAATAAGAGCTTCTCAGAAGACTAGTTTGACCTACATGCAATCGTGGAGATGCTCATGAGAAAGATTGGCAAGGGTGAGGCTTGAGCCCCACATAATTCTGACAATATTTTGATGAACCACAACAAAGGATTCACCTGAAAGTAACATAACACATCCACTATCAACTAGTTTGGCATATAATATTACCCCTTTAACTCTCATACCCACCTAGTCCAACTATTAACACCAATACTTTATAATCAAATACCTACCAAACTAGTCTAGTCCTTCACCATTACCTATGTATCATGTTATACATACAAGCCAACAAACAAGATACTTGGCCAACATTGGTATATGCACTTTACAAAATTATCACTCCATGGGAGGGAAAATGTAATGACCAAAACTAAAATGAATCCATCTTAGCCAAGTGCACCCCTTGCAAAACATGTGAATCCTAATATACAAGC
>Ga0116230_10007359_pt1 | contig 10876 bp, 9 predicted proteins | sample S1TSphfallax_3_FD_88678 | JGI IMG/M metagenome (GOLD analysis project Ga0116230, IMG submission 88678) | Host-associated microbial communities from peat moss isolated from Minnesota, USA - S1T2_Fd - Sphagnum fallax MG | ecosystem: Host-associated > Plants > Peat moss > Unclassified | place: USA...
AAAGGTACCAAAAGAACAACAAAAGTTTTTATATTCAATATAAGATCATATATTGTTGTAATTTGAAGTACATCAGCCACATATAGAACAAACTATAGTATAGATAATTTAGACGATAGTGTAGTAAGATCAACATCAAATTTCTAAATCACAACATTAGAAACAACATCAAATTTAACTTTTTTAACAAATTTTTGATCCAAAATTTCGAGACCTAATTTAGAGTATGAATGGGGTAATGTTAAGGGAGTAGTTATTGGTGGTAATAGTTAGTATATTTTTACTTATTCAGTTATTGTTTTAAGAAATACTAATTAAATTTCATGGTGGGCCAAATTTTCGAAGAATTGGTCAAAGAAAAAGGTGAGGTTTGCACCATGGATGGAAAAAGGTGCTCAAAACCTTCTAGCCCAAATTGAAAGCTATGGTGTGTTATGGATTCTAAGCACAACAAGTGTGCTCTGATTGTTGAGTGGAGACAATTAGAGTGGTTATTGGTGTGGTGTGCAAGGTGCGAATTGAAAGATTTGATCACATCCTAAGCACGATTGAATTAGCAAGGAAAACACTGAAGATGGATGACAAGCAAGAAGCATGTAAGCAACAATCAGTGGAAGCATGCCCATGTGAACATTTAGGTGTCATCAAATTCCTTACTATCCACATAGAGACCATTGAAGCATACACATTGCGGTGGAATGGAGGAACATTTCAAAAAAAATTCGATTACAACACAAAGTACTCCCCCATTATTGATAATCGTACTTTATTGTGGTAAGGTTGGTTGGATATGGAAGGGCGAACATGACTTGTCACCTTTACGCAAAATCATGTGAAATTGGCATGGGCATTCATATACATTATGAATGTAGTACATCATTGTGGAATTTTGCATAACAATATCCAAGGACAACATTATGTTACATTTTCTAGGTGACAAACTAGATGTTGTGTGCATATGTGTGTGCGATTGGGGTGAAGTTGAGTGCTTGCAAGAGGTGACATCATCATTGTATGATTTTGCAGAGGATCAAGATGCCACCAACATAAAAAAATGCATTGGTGGGTTGTACCATAATTGTTTTTGTTTACAACAAATTAGGAATTGCAAATTCCCCTCGACCATTGGCAAAACAACATGCTGCAACTTTGACGTCTAAAACATATTTGGTGGGTAGGTTAGCAAGTGTCATATGGGGTGATGATTGGGATGCAAAATATTTTGTGGACAATTCAATCAAGATGTCATTTAGGAAATTGATCCATGACATGTATGACCCAAATTTAGAGGCATGAAAAATTGTTCAACACGTCGTGTGCACATTGATGGGGCCTCCATACAATTGAATTGCACCTAAAAAATGTTATTGAAGGCAACCATAGACAATTTGTAGTTGTTAGATATGGAATATGGTGTAATTTGCATGATCTTTCAAAAATGACATGTTTTAGATTCATGAATTTTATAAAGCCCAATTTTGTAAATGAATCATGTCGTCATGTGTAATCAAATTTGAGATTTATGAATCCATCCTCTTTACACATTTGAAATTTGTGTCTAGATCTATGCCCCATAATGATGATGGGTTTCTTGTAAACATAAGATACAATGATCATATACAATTTTACACAAGTACTACCCATCTATTTCTTAAATTTTTGAATTATGGATGATTGGACTTAGCATTGATAGTTTGTTTCAATAAATGTTTTCATAATTGATAGACATTAATAATGAAAAAAAATTGATAAAAATTCACTTAAAACAACATTTTAAAATGCAAACTTTAAAAGGCATTCGTTTTATGTACTTTTGTTTTGGTTTCCATTTTTTTGGCATTTTTTACCAAGGCGATGATATTGTGTTTAGATTCATTATAGAAATAGTAGCTTAACAAATTTTGGCCCCCCTGTAATAGGTCTATTTTTATGCGAAGATTTTTGAAAGATGATATTTTGGCTTGTGTTGAAACTTGGGATTAATGATAGAATTATGATATCTTGAAGGAGTTTGGTTTCTTTTAAAACATTTTTTTTTAAAGATTATATTTTTGCATGGTGAAATATTGGAATTTCCATAATTATTCTATTGCCTTACCATATTCTTTCATGTAAATGGCAAGGCCACAATGACACACTGAAAAGGTGGTGACGAAAAATTTTCGATCGTTGTAGGATTGGTGACTGAAATGTTTTGGTTGTTCCAAGATTGGTGACCAAAATCCATTTTTGGCTGTTAATCATAATGGGGGCAACCCAAATATGACCCAGGATTTTCCTGCATCTGTCTTGATGGACACATTAAAACAAATGTTAACATGACACTAGATGCAAAATAGGCGCATCATGTCAGTTTTGACAACCTTGGGGGGTGGGGGGAGGGGAAAGACATTATGGTGATCGAAAGGTTTTTAGTCACCATATGGATGTGGTGATTAAAAGGTTTTCAGTCACCACATGTCGGTGGCAACTAAAAGTTTTTTAGTTGCCATGGTGCGCACATCGATGGGGCCTTCATACAATTAGATTGCACCTAAATTTTTTTTATTGAAGGTAAGCATATACATTTTGTAATTGCTAGATATGGAATATGGTATAATTTGCATGATCTTAAAAAATGACATGTTTTGGATTTGCGGATTTTATAAAACCAATTTTGTAAGCGAATCATGTTGTCATGTGTAATCAAATTTGAAATTTGTGTTTGAATCTATGTTTTATAATGATGATGGGTTTTTTATAAACATAATCTTATACAATCATCATTTATAATTTTACACAAGTATTACCCATCTATTTTTTATATTTTTGAATTATGCATGACTGGATTTATCATTAATTATTTGCTCTGATAAATATTTTCATATAATTAATAGACATCAAATAATGAAAAAAAATCAATAAAAATTCATATAAAGCAACATTTTTTAATACACTTTACAAAACATTTGTGCTTTGTAGACTTTTGTTTTGGTTTTCATTTTTTTTTGGCATTACCTACCAAGGTGAGGATATTGTGTTTAGATTCATTATAGAATATAATAGCTTAACAAATTTTGTTGTGATCAATATCTCGAAGGAGTTTGGTTTCTTTTAGAGGAATTTTTTTTGAATATTATATTTTTGCAAGGTGAAATATTAGAATTTCCATAATTCTTCTTTTTCCTTAAGATATTTTTTAATGTAAATGGTCATAATCACACATCGAAAAGATGGCGATTGAAAATTTCCGGTCATTGTGGTGATTGAAAATTTTCAATCACCATCTTTTCGATCGTTGTAAGATTGGTGATCGAATTTTTTTGATCATCATAGGATTGACAATTGAATTCCATTTTCATCATTAATCATAACAGGGGCAGCCCAAGTGTGAACAAAGATTTTCCTACCTTTGTCTTTACGGACATGATAGACACATCAGGACAAACGTTCACATGACCCCAATGTAAAATGGATGTGTCATGTCGATTTTGACAACCTTGCATCTTCTTAATGCTATCTTTGGCACTTGTGAGTGACAACATCTAATTATGCTTGCATTTCATAGGCCTTGTTTTGTTGCAAACCAAGCAACATCAAATAAACATTCTCCCATTCTTGTCCCAACCTATGCAAAAATAAAAACCCAAGTAAAACAATGTTCAATTTTCAAAGTAAATTTCAATTAACAACATAATCAACATTTTTCATTTTATGAAAGTACTAACTACCTTGCACTGGATCCTCTGGCCTGCAAATGTGTGTAAGATCTAACCTCCAAGATGTTCGACCAAACCCACAAAAGCTTACATGTGCAAGAGAGAGGACATGATTGGAAAGAACATGAAATTTTTGTGATTTTATCATTGAGATGATAGAGTTATTAGGGTTCATAGTGTGGGAAAATTTTGTAATGGCAGTAGCTTCAAACATTTACACAAATATATCATGAAATTGTTTGGAGGAAAGTTTGGAAACACAGACATGGTGCTCAACAATCTAGGAGGGAAACTTGCAAACGATGTACAAGGAAAATGGGGCAAAAAGTAACGCATTTATCAAAGCTCCATTTGAAATTGTCGTCCATTTTTCATTTGATCGCATGCGGGAGCCTCAGAAAATTCATCTTCACTCAACACGTGTGGAAACATTTTCATTTCCAATATTTGGTTTCCTGCTAGACTGGAAATCGAATTTCTGTGGGGTCTTAGCTTGTTCCTGGTTCTTGATTTTGTACCTCAACTGTGATTGGACCTTTTGTTTTGGTGTTTTGAATAAGCATCTCAAGAAACTCTAATAAACTGACATGTCCACCAAATTTTAAATGAAGTGAGGCATCACAGTGGTGTGAAAATTTGGGCTTAGCTCATATAAATTCATGCAAGATACCCTGGGTATATTTGACTGAGCTTCTACTTGGTTGACGAAAATGTTGATCACATTGACTAATGTTGTTTCGGTGGCCATAATGATTGGCCCACACGTAACATTTAAATGCTCCTTAGTGTATACTACGCAATATTTATATTGTTTATGGGTGAAGAGGGGCACACATGTAATAGGAAATTTGGATGTGATAAATCGTGATATTGCCCCCATTTTCATAGTCCGCCACTGAAGCTACTCTAAATCTGCAAGATTCAAGCGATGAAGAGAGGAGTTCACGATGAAGAAAATTGTGATCAAGACAGCTGCTGTGATTTTTGTTAGTCTAATAAAGTCTTCAAGTTTAAATCTTCTCTTTTTCTGTTCGAAATCAATGAATTATTGTTCTAACCTGTCATTAAAAACAAAAAAAAAACCCCCCATCAAACAGGCCAGCCGAATTTTTTTTTGAACCAACCAGTCAAAAGACCAGAAGACTGAAACTAATACTCGTGTTCAAATCAACTCAGTTTCAAGAATTAGCTGGACTGAAAAACTTGCCGGTCAAAAGGCCAATGGGACCCAAGTAGATGTCCAAAAATAGAAAACCGAGTGTTCAGAACGAACCAGTTTGTCCAGTTCATTTTTTGGGGAAGTTGGATGGAACAAATTTTCCTATTTTAACAAGTTAGCTGGAATCCACAGAAACTTAAATCCGGCGGCTGCAAGTCGGGTTCCCTTGAGATTTCATCACGCCACACAATTCAGGCATGAGCGAGATTAGTACTCTACATCATCGTCTAGGGTTTGGGTCTAGGGTTTCCCTTGCGGGCTGTGGAGGATCGATCCCGCCCGCGTTCTATCTCGATCATCATCCACTTCTAGATTTGCTTCAGCTGGATGTGATCACTTGATTAATCTCGTACAATGGATCAGACTAGATTAATGTTATCTAGCTAGCTAGATGGTTTAATCCCTGAGATCATGGATGCATCATCTACAGTCTAGATCATTGTCTAGCTGATCCAGTACGAACAAACATGGATCCATGATCAGCCTAGATCTACATTTCGTGTGATCAGTAATATACCCATATTCTACTAAATTCTACAATTTTTCTAGCCTTCCACAAAATGTACAGTATTAATTGCAGCGTGAGAAGAAGATCATATAATCGTCGTCCTCGGGCCCATGCATCCATGAAATCGTCTTCTGTGCGCATCGAATAATTCGTTGCAAAATTTGAAGATGATCGGTAGTAGTTGCCTTATACAATGTCAGTACATTGATCCGGTTATGCTAGAAGATTGACCTGTCGCTGCTGCAGTCGGAAAGCGAGCTGTACGTCCTCTCGATCCGGTGGCTCACACTGAGTCTTGAAAGCTTTCGGCCATATCGGAGTTTGTGATCTCTGGAGGCCCAAAAGAATCTGAGACGAAGTCTAGCCATGAGCAGGGAGGGAAATCGGACATTGCGTCACCCATGAGCAGCTCGTTATCTGCAACTACTCGATCTTCAACCCGCAGCTCATGATGATGATGATGATGCACAGGGGATGATGACGCAGAAGGAGCAGGCAGTTTGATTAAGGGAAAGAAATCCTTGTCTTCAAGTGTTTCTAGTCCTCCAAGTTCCACCTCGTCAAAATCATGCATTGCTGAAGCTGCTAGCTGTGAAGTAATTTCTGGCTGCCCGCCCTGATCATCAGTAGCAACATGAGTTGTAGCAGGTTGATGATCAGTTTGATGTTGAAGTACCGAACGCATTGGTGGCGTAGTAGGCTTCATGGGTGACTGATGATGGTCCTGCTCCTCACGACTAGGAAATTGCTGCAGGTTCGCAGCTTTATCAGCCGCCGCCTGTACTGCGCCGCCACGCGAAACGTTTCTTTTCCTCTTGCGAGTGTTGGCTGTGTGAGAGCAAGTGTGTACACCCACATAGATAACTTGGAAGACGGAAGGGTCTTTGTCGGTAGGTTGTACCATCTTCTTTGCCCTACAATCCATCACACTGCACTTGTAGTACGCTCTGCAATACAATAACATACCCATGAGCCGCCACATTAATCAGTGATGCATTCATCATCAACAACAACAACTTGCATTAACATTAACATACACAAACTTCAATCAAGCGGATCACTAGCCGAGTACGAATTCAGAAGTAGAATCGTCAATCTACCTGGAAAAACTCGCATTGTAGATGTTTTTGCTGCCGTACTTCTTCCACCAGGGATGCCCATCTTCTGGAATCCCCTTCTTACTATTCTCTCCGGGTCGCAGATGCTGGTACAAGATGACAGGAGCCTGATTCTGTTCTTCAGCATTACTCCCTGCAGCTTGTCTGCAAAGCATACAATCATGTTGAACATGGTTAACTTCAGAACTCCGACAAAACTCGACATCGACGACTCTGAAACCAAAATAGTCCTGACTAGCTAGCTATGGTTATGCAGCCAGCTGCTGCTTCTAACAGCCAAGGAAGTCTTGGACTCCTGGCTACTTCCTGCATTATAAACACCTCGCTAGCTAGTTAGCGGCGAAGCTGCGACTCTTACTTTGCAAAACTGTGATTATCCTCGTCCTTGCCATGCAGCTTGAAGATCACATGTAATTATTAAGCACTACAGTGCAAGTGCATGATCGATCATGGCTCTAGCTAGTCAGGTTGATGATCACAGTTGCTGGCAGCATTCTAATATATAAATCCATTTCTTGCTGCTTTTGTTCATGTCTGGTTGGAAGAATGATCATGCAGTCTAGTCGACGACCTAGCTAGCAGCTGCTCCATTGAGTTTCATGATGCGGGCGAATTAAGAGCTAGCTAGGCCGTGCTGCTGTGATATAAGCAGCTATCTATAGTTTAATCTCTTGGGATATATAAAACACTCTAAAGTCGAAACCGAGAAAAAAAAAAGGGGAAAGATTTCAAACTGGAGGTGAATAAGTGCATACATGTCCCGTTTCCAGGCACGAATATTTGGGTTGCGTCTGGACATGAATGAGCTGTCATTAATCTGTCGCTGTTGATCAGCGTGATCACGATCCTCGACTTGAGGAATGTGGTCGTCTCCTGCTGCACTAGCACCCTGCATCTTGATATCCTTAATGGCGGACAAGTTGACTCGAGCTGCTGCAGGAGGTGCAGTACTTGCTGCAGCTGCCTGCCTGATCACCGACTTGGACGGCTCTTCAATCTCGGGTGTGAAGATTTTCATGTCTCGCGCGGCAGCTTGATTATCATCGGGCAATTCTGCGTCCATTACTGTTTTGTGAATCCATTCGAAGGTTTCTTCTCGACTGGGCTCCAAATCGGAATCTAGCATGTTCAACGACTTGTCGAGGGATCGCTGATAACCTGCACAATGCAGAGAATGCATCATGAATTCAACTGTATAATTACTATCAATTGTACCGGTTAGAATCTGCAAACTGTATACGGATCAACCATTTTCAAGAGCCCATATAAGGCATCGATTAATACCCGATCATCGATGCATAGAACAACCTGCTAGAATCTAGATTGTTCAAGATACATCTATGGAGGAATTAGGATTGCGATCAGGATGGAATATTCAACAGCCATTTTTAGCTAGTGTTTTAGCTGGACTTGCAGTGGGCATTCGACAGAGCAGTACCTTTCTTAGTCTTTAAGGACCTTCCTCCTCCATTAGAGGTCAGCAACCTGGAATCCAAATGATCCTCGAACTTGAGGTCGAAGAAGTCCGGCTCAAGCTGCTGCTGCGACTTGTGATCAGTCATGCGCCTTCCAGGGTATCTGCAGGACGCCTGCCGTGTCGTGACCGATCGTGCAGCAGCAGAAGCTGGTGGGGCTGGACTTTGGCCAAAAATCTCTGTGAGACGACAAAGGGCGAGGTGGCACCAGTCCAGCGAATTCTCAAGCTTCGCCCGTGTGAGAGATGTCAAGAGCGTGGAGGACTCCGACGTAGTACTAGTGCAAGTGGAACTGGTGTTCCAGCAGCTGCCTGCAACGTCGAGTAGCTGTCTTGCTTCTTCTTCCTGTTGCATTTCATGAGAAGAAGCTGCTGCTGATTCGAATATGTCCAACAGATCCTGTTGGTCTTTGATGGCCCTTCCCAACATCTCCTGAACCTTGTCCACGCATTGGACTGATACCAAGTCCCTCTCAGCTGCTCCTATCTTCCTTATCACCGAGGCACTTAAACACCCATGAAGAACATCCATACTGTCTCTCGAGTTATAATATTCCTTCTTACCCACTTCCACAACAATCCCAGGTCTTTTAATCTAGAACTCTTCTAGCAGACGAACTGATCAACTCGTTTGCAGGATCATCAGCATCCGAATCCCGAGATCAGAAAAAACACAAGTCTCATTCCTCATGAGATCTCATTAATCTTTCTTGTAGCTGCTGCTGCTGCTGCTGCTGTTGCAGGGCTGATATGCGAAGAGATGGACACGACTAATTCCTGAATTCGATTCTTCTAGTCTGCAGCTTTGTGCTGAACATCAGCCGGACAACAAACTATGACGTAGTTGTGAGATCCGACAAAAATTCTTTATTAATAGTAGAGGCTAAATTTTTTTCTTCTGCTGCAGTGCTGAGGATGAATCTGAAACGTGCTAATAGCCGAGTGGTATTTTAGAATCAGTGCTGGATACAGGATGGAAATTTCTGAGGAGATTTCTAATGCTTAGCTCGCCTATTGCTGATCTATTGCACAGGGCTGCGTCATTTTCTGGCCTGAAAGTTGAGTAGTTCTTTCGTGTTCTTCTAATCAAAGGACGGACTACAAATTATCGAAGCTTCGTTGCTATTTCCCACAACTACCAGCTCCTGTGCGCGCAGCCGCCACCAGCAAACGTCAACGCACGTTTTGGCCAATTTCGGCTACCGCCGAGACTCGGCCGTTTTCATACCCACCAACCCGGACCACGACTATACGCAGCGCGCTTCTCCATTTGCTACCGACCTATGCTAGTTTACGACCTACGAACCTGGACCATCATTATGCCAGGGAATTAACCAGCCCGCGTTTCTATTTCCTACCTACCTCTGCATTTGAGGGACCTACCAAACTTGACCATTTATTATGCCCACGCAAACCAGCGCTCTTTTTTGTTCCCAACCTGTCTATGCTAGTTTACGACCTACCAAGCTGGACGACCATTATCATGCCCGGAAAAACTGAATATCTTTATGCACATTGAAGAACTGGGTTTAGGCCAGTGTTGGCCGGTTATTGAGTTTTGACCTGGTTATCAACTTGGGTATTGATAATCTACAAGTTGGTTCTTGATTGCTTGATTACGAGTTAATAGCATAACTGGTCTAGTATTGAATTTCCAAATTTTAATAACTTACTTGGACGACCTTATTATTATTACCCAGGCAGGTTATCAATTTTAAAATACTAAGCATGTTTATGATTATAAACAGAAATACAGAAGAATGAAATGAAGAAATATTTAAATTTAGAAAACCCTCTATCTAGCTAATAACCAACCCACACTTGTTTAAACCCAACACATGGGATTCAACAAGAGCTAAGAGTTGTACCATTGGATTTGTACCCTAACATTCTTGTTTCTAAATTTTTTGCAATACATGCCTTTGCTCCAACCCTTTTTATAAAATGGCATGTCTGGGTAAACTTTAAGTTTAAGGCTTGGCATTTCTTCTTCTTGTTGAGCTTTCACTGTATTTAGCACCATTGAGTTTTTTTGGTTTCCTTTTTTCCTTTTTGTTCCATCAAGCTTTCTACTTTTTTTCTCTCTCTCCTTTTTTTTCTTCTCTATTTCTATCTCCTTTGTGCTCAAGTTGATTTGTTGCTAGCAACAATTTTTTATTTCCTTTGCATTCAAAATGAGTTTTAGCTTGTGGAATTTTTTGAACAAAGCTTGAGGATAAAAACTTTGATCTTGAGATTGTGCTTCAAGCTTGCATTTTTTCTGAACCTTTCCATTGTCTTTTAAAACAGGCTCCTGGAGTACCTTGGTTACATGTCACTCTAACCTTTTTGCTAAAGCTTGAATGCAATGTGTTTTGGACGTTCATCATTGCATTGTCATATTTATATTTTGGTTATTTGTTGAAGTTTTGCAAGATTATTATTGTCAGCCATGTCAAGTCATGTTAATTGCACATTTTTTACATTGACATAGCATAATGTCACATTAACTTAGGATCAACCTAAGTCAGCATTTTTACTTTCTGTAGGGGTAAAATAATTTACCTCTATGGCAATTGAAGTTCAATCACCATAAAGTTTTTTTGGGACATAGATGATTGGCTAGACTTAGGTATTGACTCATGTATGGTAATTGAAACTTGAACATGAAAGAAAAAAATTCTAACTATCAAGATGGGATGATTAAATTTCAATCTCCATTTTAACAATCTGAAATTTTTATTTGAACAAGGTAGACATGTTGAAGGGATGGACCTTGGTCTCAACCCATATAATTACCAAAGATCAATCCCTTGATAAATAAATAAATCTTGATAATCAAGATGTGATGATTAAATTTGAGTCACCATGATTTCAATC
>Ga0116230_10007360_pt1 | contig 10876 bp, 6 predicted proteins | sample S1TSphfallax_3_FD_88678 | JGI IMG/M metagenome (GOLD analysis project Ga0116230, IMG submission 88678) | Host-associated microbial communities from peat moss isolated from Minnesota, USA - S1T2_Fd - Sphagnum fallax MG | ecosystem: Host-associated > Plants > Peat moss > Unclassified | place: USA...
ACCACTTGAAAATCCTAAAATGGAATAAAATTAAACCATGTTAGTATTAATATCATTAATTTAAAACAACTTACTTTCAAAGATATTTGAGTTTGAAAACCCTAAATGAACATGGATGCATTTATTGGAAAATGTACAAGATCTGTGATGTTACGAAAAAAATGCATTTGAAAAATTATTTGCAACCATTGTAGATCAGTGAGAACATTGAGTTGGAAAGGTGCCTTAGAAAGTTCAAAACGCTCAAATTACAACTAATAATGATCAACATGCCCATGGTAGAAGAAGATTTGGTGGAAATCTTACTAAATGTCATGTTTGAATTGTATTTATTAATTCGGGTAATCAATAACACAAGCATTAACTTGTCATTCAAAACACTTATGAGGATATTGCAACATGAAAAAAATCACAAATTTGTCTACTACAAAATGAAATCATCAAAAGATGTTTTGTTTATTCAATACAAGAGAGGCACAAGAGAGGCATTATGTGTCAACTAAACAATGCAAGTCACAAACCATCCATTTGTTTTTATTGTGGAAAGCTTTGACACTTAATTACTTAAAGATTGCAAAGAACATGAATCAAACATTAAGTAACTAGAACAAGACTAGTGTTATTAGTGGGAACATTAAAAATGCAAATGTAGTGGAAGACACACATGTTGATCAATTATAACATGATGACTCAAATGTGCATTAATTGTTTGAAATAACTACATTGAATCTAGAAGGAAAGATAGACAATCAATAGTACCTAGATTTAAGTGTTTCGGCACATGTTATAGGGGATAATTCAATTTTGACAAATGTAAAACCACTTCCCAATATTCCAAGTGTAAAGATAGTAAAGGGCTAATCACATGACATTGTTGGAAAAGGAAGCATGAATGTTGAGACTTTGTCAAGTGGAATGAAGGGCATTATATTAATGTTCTATATGTACTTAAAATATTAAGAAAATTGTTGAACATAGGAAATATAACAAGTTAAGGTTACATAATAGTGTTTGATGAGAGACAATGCCTTGTAATTCATGAAAAAGAATACATAATCGCAATGAAAGGAACATGAAACATGGTTATGTGTTGTCTAATGGCTCATTTGAAGCAAATACAACATTCACAAGAGTCACAAACAAGTTTTTATAATTGATCCATATGGATATGGTTTTAATTTTTAAGATTTCATTAGTATGATATTCAAGATTACTAAAGTTTCAATTCCTTATGAAACCTCTTAAAAACCTAGGTCAATTTTCATATTGAAAAATGTTGCTATTAGCTAGTGCGGTGAAATCATTTTGAAAATCCTAAAAAGGAAACCCATAAAATCCATAAAAATAAAAGCCCGTTTAGATATTTTGATTATGTACCCATTGGGCACAAAAAAATTTGACAAACGAAAAAAAAATAATTTCAAAAGGACTTTTGAAAACAAGATCCAATTTTGACCTTTCAAAAGTTCATAACTACCATTTTGGTTAAGGTTTCACCAAAAAAAATTTCACATTAAATAACTTTATGATTTCATTCTTCAACACATGTTTAATCATTATAAATAATTTAAAGTGGAATTCAATATGAATTCTTGAATTTCCTAACAATCTAATCAACTAATCAATCCATGATTTTAATTCCAAATGTTCACTATCTAATATATTAATTCACTACGTCAGTCAGTTAGTCAGTGATGGGGGTTTTGGGGGTGGGGGAGGGAGAGGCCAGTGAAGCAACGGGCGATTGGTGTCAATCTATGACGGGGGTTGGACCACCACGGTTTCCGCATCGGCCAGGTGTACAAACTAGGACTTGATCTCCACAAAGCATCACAGCCGTCCAAAGGGAAGGAATGACGGTCGGATCACATCCCTCTCCCACCGCACTAGAGGCGGATATAAAAACCTTCCCTTCCCCCCCCCACTACGAAAGAACCGGTGGTTATATAAAGGAGCATGTTTTCGGAAATTTCCAAAACTTTCGGGAACTAAGGTTCAAAATGTCAGAATTGGGGTTTTGGGTTTCTCACCCCCATCGGGTAAGGGAGTAAATACCCGGACTGATAACCTGAGGGTACACACGGCTGGTTCTGATACCCGCACAACGTCGGTCGGGACCACTGCACTAAGTCACAATATTGTTTTCATCTGTGGGGATATAAATGCCTTAGAGTGGGACCCACAAGTGTTATTTTGAGAAAATTTCCAATTATGGCAACCAAACAAAGCGTTCGGGGTGGCTGGAGTGGCGTAGCCACGGGTGTCCGAAAGTCACGGGTACCACTAGTTCATAATAAATGCATTATTTTCATATCAAATTGTGCAAATGTCTTCATAATCAAATTGTTAGTTTAAAACGAGTCATCATTTAATGTCATTAATATGTATTATTCACCATAAGCATTTAAACACAAAGCACCTTGCAAAATTTATTATTATGATTCGAAAAATGAGCCACCATAACTTGCATTCACCTAACATTTATAATGGTCTTTATTGCCTTGATGTGAAAACCTTGAATGAATCATTGCAAATCAATATAGTTGATAATTCATCATATATATGCAAGGATATGACCCTTAAATTAGGCCATTTGAATTACATAGGTTTGAAATTTATGTTTGAAAATGAAATGGCAAAGGGGATTTTAACAAACCTATGTGTGATTGAAGAGGTGTGTCGTGGCTACCAACTAAGGAATCTAATGAAAGAACATTTTCCCAAAAACCAAACTCAAACATTAGAATTAATTGAATAAGTACATCTTGACTTGTGTAGCCTTTTTCCAATCAAGTTATTAACTAGGTTGTAATTGATTTGACTAATGACTAATCATGAAAAATTTAAGTTTATTTCTTGAAGAAAAAAATGAAACATTTAGAAAATTCTTGTTGTTTAAACATGAACTAGAAAACCAAATCGTTGAATCAATCCAAATCCTATGATTAGATAGAAGAGGGGAGTATACATGTCAAATGAATTTGTAAAACATGGTTAAAGTAATGGCATAGTACAACAATTTGCCCAAACAAGGAGCCCCCAAGAAAATGGGGTTGATGAGAATATGAATAGTTTGCTTATAAATAAGGCCAAATCAATGATGCTTGAAAATGGTACTCCAAACTATGTTTGGGCTAAGGCAATTAGTAATACAAGTTATCTACTAAATAGATGTCCCACGAAAGTTAATCACAAAATTACATTATAACAACTTTTCTCATGAGTGAAAGTTGATATAAATCATTTATGATTATTTGGATGTCAAATATATATTCATGTTCTTTAGGAGGACATTAAAAAACTAATTGCCCATGCCTTAGAAGGAACATTTGTAAAGTATGATGGTCATTCCAAATCATATTAATGTTATAGTCCTCAACATAGAAAATTATCATCACCAAAAACATTAAATTTGATGAAATGTTAAATGTAACATTGGAGAGAATCATAAAACCTTACCTAATCTTGTGATCGGTGACTTATGATCTTATGTCATTGAAACAAACTCACATAAGGCCACAAATGCCTAATGATATTTGGATCAATCCAATACCTCACATTTCAACCCAAGAATCTTGCAGTTTAGAAGAAAACAAGAAAGGTTACCCAAAGGCCAATGATGTGGCAAATCATTTGCCACAAGAAATTTCCAATGAAAAAATTAAAACACCACCAATAAATTCGTCCAACTCACCATCAACCCATGTTGTGGTTAGTCATGGAACAAAGGCTGTCATGTTACATGATCTCCTACACCAAGAAGCCAATTGACTAGATAGCAACAACCCCATTTTGGATGGTTGATTCTTAAAGAGTGTTGACATCATTTGGTCCCTATGGATTTTCTAGTGAATATTCAAAAGATTATCTTCTTGTTGTGACACAGATATCGAAACCACATAATTACATGGAACGTTTAGTTCATAAAAATGGAATCATGCATTGGTTCAAAAAATGGATTTTATTTTGAAAAAAGGCATGGAGTCTTGCTAACCTTCATTAGGAAAAAACCAATCAATGCATGGTGGGTGTACAAAATAAAATTTGCAATTGACAGAAAACTTGACGAGTTCAAAACATGTTTAATGGAAAAATGATATGAATAGAGAATGGGAATTTATTTTGACAAAATTTAATTTGCATTATTCATTAAATGGAACATAATGAGATCAATAATGGCCCTCATAGCCCACAAAAAGTGGGAGTTACTGCATTTGGATGTAAAAAATGTTTCTTAATGGTGATCAAAATTAGGAGGATGTTTTCATGGTGCAATCCAAAGGTTTCTAGGTCCAAGTGCAAGAGTAAAAGGTGTGCAAAATTCATAAAGTTTTGTATGTGTTCCAGCAAACATTGAAAGTTTAATATGAAAAAATATATTAGTATTTGTGAACCCAAGGCTTTACCAAAAATGATGTGGATCACAACTTGTATCACCTATAGGAAGATGGAAAACTCCTAATGATGGTGTTTTATGTGAATGACCTTCTAATTATAAAAGACCACATTGAGAAAATTCATTGGTTGAAAAACTGATCATGTTTTCAATTTAAAATGATGAAACTTGGACTTTTAAATTTTATTGGGAAGTGAACTTTTTTATCTTTATGAATTAACATTATTATGTGCCAATGATTATGTCACATGTATTCTTGATGAAAATGCCAAGTTTGGGATGGACAAATGAGAGGAGGATAATAATTTGACCTTGTATTGTCAAATTATTGCCAAGTTGATTTATCTCACCAATAGTCGTGTTGACCTCACATATATAGTGGGGATATTTAACAAATACATAAAGTAACCCAAGAAGGCACACTCAGAAGGCACCCATCAGATTTTTAGGTATCTTAAAGGTACTTAGGATTATGGAATCCTTTACCAATATGGGGATGAAAATGACATTCATGGTTTTACTAATGTAAATTGGGTTGGTGACAACCAAAATATAAAATTTACTTCAAACTACTTATTTATGTTTAGAATAGGCATATTGATGTGGTGTTTGAAGAAACAACCAATTGTTATACTTAACTCAATTGAGGCTGAATGTCAAACTATATTTAAGGATGCAAAAAAAGCAACATGGTCAATAATGTTCATGAATAAGTTGTGTTTCAAACAATTATGCCATTATACATCAACAACCAAATTTGCATGAAGATTGCGAAAAACCCAATTTACCACACACACACCAAACATATCAAGGTGCATTATTATTACGTTATAGAAAAAATATTTATAGAAAAATGGAATTGATTTATGTGGCCACAAATGATCAAATAATAAATATTTTGAATAAATAACTAGGCCAAATTAAATTAGATAACATATAAAAGTACAAAGTTTATACAAATGCCAAACAAAAATGTTTATATAGAATAAAAAGAATAGTAGCCATCATTCTCATAATTTAATAATTTAGTAATTTATTTTTAACACTTAAATACCCACGTGCTCATTGATTTGTTTTTAAAATCAAGGAAGGTAATTGAGAGTAAGAAAATGTGTTGATGCTTTTATGTTCAATAGTTACATGCAATTAAGGTAAGCCACATGAAATTAAGATAACTAAAATTGATTTTAAAAAACCACCCCATGAGGATAGGTTCATGTTTTTAATTTCATGGACTATAGTTTGTATATATCTATAATAGGTGTATGTTGATTTATGTACTTTGTGCAAGCCCAACATTATGGGCTGTTATATAATCATTATTTTTATGTTGCAAAGTTTATATGGAACTTTCAATCTATGAAAAGCTTTAATGAATAAGGGTGCAACAACTTGGTTTGAGATTTTTTGGAACTACAATGTGAAAGCTATTAATTATTGAACCATTTTTTGAATGAAAATTAAATAAAACTGAAATTGAAAATTGTATTGGAATTTGGAAAAAAAATTGGTGTTGTTGGAAAACCTTTGGTGAATTAAATTTGATGTAGTTTATTTTACAAATTTCAAAATTAAGGTGTGAAAGATATCATGATTTTAAGTGTATTTCATTGTTGGAAATTCAAACAAATTACAAAAATTAGGTTTGTCCTTTCAGTTGAACCTTCAACATGTTCACATTTGGGCCAATAACATAGGCTACATTAGTAATCATGAAAATAAAGGTGGAATATTAGTCAAATAAAAATAATGAAACAATCATTATATCATATCAAAAAGAAAAAAATATAATGTGCAATTTTTTTGCAAGCACAACATCACCTAAACAAATATTGGCCTAAGAACATTTGTGTTTTTCAAATTGGCATATAACTTACTATCCTTCATTCAAAAAATATTTTGTAAGGCATTGATGGGAATGTTATTAGTATCCACACTTTTATACTTGGACATTATTTATAATAACCAAAAGCCTCCATCAATTATTGAATCCATAATTGTCATTGAGGAGTTTAGAAACATTCCAACCCTTCACATAAGCTTCTTATAAGATCAATTGCTCTTTCAAATGTATGCAACCATCACATGTAAAACATCTTTTAGGCACTTGGGAAAAAATTTAAAATTGTATTTCAAGAGTATAATATATTGTGAATAAATATCCCTCTCTTTTAACAAGAAGGATATTATGCCTACTATAATATTTTATAATGAATTTAAACACAATATCCTTCTTGCCTTTGATCCTTGCCTTGGTAGGCAAGGCCAACAAGTCAACAAGTAATATGATGAGATCTTTTGCTAGTATAAACCCCATGTTTCAAAAGAACCATAGAACATGTGCTTCCTTCAACCACATTCAGTGTCTTTCGTTGATGAGTCTGACATTGTGTTTACCAACAATGGCATTTGCACTTTAGCTGATGTTGTCGTTGTCAACCCAACACAAGTGGATTTATTTTTCCAATTTTGAGCAACTCAAGGATTTGTTGCCTTGAATGCAACTCAAGTCAGAGAAAGGAGTTATTGTAATTGACATCTAATAAATCAATTCCTCCCTTTAGCAATTGAAGTATTTGGTTGCTTACACAAACATGTTGATGTGTTTCTACATGATTGTGTCAATGCCATTTGTAGCGTGACGAGGACAAAAAGCTTTCATCTTTTTATCTTGGTCATTTTTGTTTGTTAAAAAATTTCAATCACATTACAAAAGATGCAAGGATCTTCCATTAAATCACGCGATAGTTGTAGGTTTAGCTATTTCAAGACTTCCACCCCTTCAAGACACACCTCCCATTATCATGGTTGATCTATTACAAGCCATCAATTTTGAACATGTAGATATGGTCAACCTTCCATAGGTGGTCGGTTATGGACATGCATAGATTTTCATAGCAACTTTGAGCCAACTTGATGTCCTATCACTTTTCCCTTTTCCTTTATTTTACTCCTTTGTACATTTCCTTAATCTACGATGCGTTTCTTAATAAAGATTTATAGTCTTTAATAATAAGAACATGAGAAAGGAAAGTAGGTAAAATGAGTAAAAGAATAGAAGGTGAAGAATAATGTAAGGGGATGGAAAAGAGACATACATGCATGATTATGGTCTTGTCCTAGGCCCCTTATTTTTGGACCTGCCCGCCCCGCCTCGCCCCCCAATTGTTGGGCTTTACAAACATTCTATTCGCCTCATTCATCCCACAAAAGAATCTGCCCAAGTTTTTCTAAGGGGGTTGGAATTCACTTTGGATGACCTTTTTCATTTTGGATGACCTTTTTCATTTTATTTTATTTTTCCTGGCAAAAGTTTGCTATTTTTGGACAAAGAAATTGGGAAAATTTTAGATAATTTTGTTTTTCTAGTGTAAAAATTTGCTATATTTGTGGAAAACCGCACCAAATATTGGATATCCAAAAATTAAAAAAAGCAAAGAAAAGAAAAGAAAAAACCATGGCCCTGATGTCACATATGGAAATGAATCTCTTATTAACACCACATTGTCTTTCTTATTATTATTATTATTATTATTATTAACCAGACAAAAGTGTCTTCCCAATAACCGGACATTTTATTTGTGACTTTCTTTCTATATATGTATATATACTATTTTTATTTATTATTAATTTTTCAGAAGGAAATTAAATGTTGGCCTAATTGGCAGATCTGTGTATATGGGAAAAAAAAAGGGGGGGGGGAGGAGGGGGGCAAGGGCCACCTGATTTTAGAACTCCAAAAGGGTGGCAACCGATTAATGAAAATTAGACAAAATATTGTTCTCATAAACCAGACATTTAACTGTGTTATTAACCGGACATAAATTTTTGACTGATTTAATTTTTTTGGAATAAATAAATAAATAGCAGGGGCCGCCTGATTTTAGAATTACAAAAGGGTATTTAAATTTTTTGGCTAGCGATTAGAGAAAATCAGACCGAAAATCGTCTTCTCAGTAACCGGACATTTTGGCTGTGTGATTAACCGGACATAGATTTGTGACTGATTTTATTATTTTTAGGTATAAAATTTCCTTTTTAAAAATTTAAAGTAAAATAAAATAAAATATTTAAATTAATTTTTTTATATTAGAAAAAAGGTGCGGGGGGAGGTAGGGGGGGGCCGCCACCTGATTTCAGTGCTCCAAAAGGGTGTCTGATTTGGCAGGCGATTAGAGAAAATGGCACCCGATTATTGGTCCAGAAAAGGGTGGTCCCTTTTGTCTACTGTAGTTTGTTCGCTTCCTCTCTCTCTCTCTCTCTCTTCTGTCTCTCCCTCCGTTTCTTCGCCATCGCTCCTTCTTTCCTTCCTTGGTATCCGAGCTCCCTTGCTATGCTCTCTCGCCTCTGCTTTGGTGTTCCTCTTCTCTCTTCTCTCGCTTTGCCTCTTGTCGTATCCCTGGAGCTTGGATAATTTTCAGCTGAAAGTTGTAAGCTTTTTTTTGTTCCACTTTTTTTTTTTCCTTTCTGGGTTTGGTTTTCACAAAAATCAAGGACCCCAGGAGTCAGCGGGGGAAGAGAGAGAGAAAGAAGGAGGGCGGGGCGCCAGGGGAAGAGTATTTTTGTTGCTGAATGAGCCTCGGAATGATGGGAGGATTGGAATTTTTTTGGAAGGTTTTGGTGAATTAGAGTTTTGTGTGGGATTGTTGGAGGATTTGTGGAAGTGGTACGGGTTTGAGGTTTGCCGTAGCTGAGAGAGAGAGAGAGAGAGAGAGAGATGGAGGGGGTGATAGGGGAGGAGAAAGACACGGAGAAAGAGGAGAAGCAGCAGCAGCCGGCGACGACGGCGAGTCCTCATGGAGGAGGAGAGATGTCGTCCTCGTCGTCGAAGGAGACGCCGATTAAGAAGACGGCAAGTATGGTGAGAGCAGACTTGTTGAATCTGGCAGATTTGGATGCAGCTTTGGAGCGGCACTTGAGCAGGAGTGCGAGCAAGTCCAAGAAAGCTGCCGCAGCAGCACCTCCTGCTGAGCGGCAAGAGCCACGGCAAGAATGGGAGATAGATCCACGGGAGGTTTTGCTGAAGAATGTGATAGCGCACGGTACCTTCGGAACGGTGCACAGGGGAGTCTATGGCGGCCAGGATGTGGCCGTGAAGTTACTGGATTGGGGAAATGAATCCACCATGACCATCGAGAAGGTGGAAAGACTAAGATCAGAGTTCAGACAAGAGGTAGCTGTATGGCATACACTGGATCATCCGAATGTCACCAAGTTCATCGGAGCTTCTATGGGGAATTCAGATCTGAGAATACCTTCAACAGTCATGGGAGATGATGGTTTCTTCCATGTCCCTAATGATGCCTGCTGCGTGGTGGTGGAGTATTTACCAGGAGGTACCCTGAAAGACTATCTCTTCAGGAACAGAAGAAGGAAGCTTTCCTTCAAGACGGTCATTCAGCTTGCTCTGGATGTGTCTCGAGGGTTAGCCTATTTGCACTCCAAGAAAATTGCACACCGAGATGTGAAATCAGAGAACATGTTGCTTGACAAGCAAAGGAATGTTAAGATTGCAGACTTTGGAGTGGCGAGAGTTGAAGCTCAAAACACTCGTGATATGACAGGCCAAACAGGGACTGTCAATTACATGGCTCCTGAGGTTTTGGATGGCAAGCCTTATAACAAGAAGTGTGACGTGTACAGCTTCGGGATATGTCTGTGGGAGATCTATTGCTGCGACATGCTGCCTTATGGCGACCTCAGCATGATTGAGATGACATCTTTGGTGGTGCACCAGCATCGCCGACCTGAAATCCCTCGTTGCTGTCCTCATGCCTTGGCAAATGTCATGAAGAAGTGCTGGGATGGTCATCCGGACAAACGACCTGCCATGAGTGAGGTCGTCAAGATGCTTGAAGCCATTGATACAAGCAAGGGAGGTGGCATGATTCCCACAGATGCTGAACCCAAGGGTTGTCTTTGCTTTGGCAAATATCATGGGCCTTAGACAACAGTTTCAACACCTTCACACTGTTGTTGCACTCCTTCATCTCCTCCTTCTCCTTCTTCTTCTTCTTACACCCTTTAGCACTTTTCTTGAAGGTTTTCTTGCTATCAAGAATCATTCTGGAATTTGTAGTGGACAAAATAGGGTTGCAGTGCATTTATTTCTGATGGAAAATTTCATGGGGGGTGCAGATCTAGGTACCTGCAATACTTCTTCTATTTTCTTCATGTGGCAAATCCTCTCCTTCTTCATACTTTGCTTAGCACTTTTCTTGCAGATTGGCACAGTTTTTTTTCCTTTTCTCTCCTGTTGTAGAATTCTTGTGGGGATTTGCAGAGAAGCTATTAGGGCTCATAGTAGATGATGAGGTTTATCATGTTGTTCGCAGGTTTTTAGGATTGGAATAGTGTTAGGTTTCTGGGGGGGGGGGGGGGGGTCAGGTTAAATTTTTTTTTAAAGTGCTTTATTACACGGGGGGCTCTAAAACTTTGGAGGGGGAGTGATAGAACTTGACACAAGCGGGAAACCGAGAA
>Ga0116230_10007362_pt1 | contig 10875 bp, 6 predicted proteins | sample S1TSphfallax_3_FD_88678 | JGI IMG/M metagenome (GOLD analysis project Ga0116230, IMG submission 88678) | Host-associated microbial communities from peat moss isolated from Minnesota, USA - S1T2_Fd - Sphagnum fallax MG | ecosystem: Host-associated > Plants > Peat moss > Unclassified | place: USA...
GATGTCCGCGCGCACCCGGGTCCATCCCGGACCGGCCGGATGCACCAGGCTGTAAAACCGCATGAGTTTTTTACTGTCGGTTGCCGGTGTGATGAACGCCGTCACCAGCCAGGTCAGCGTGGTGAATGCCACTTCGATCAGCAGCGTGGGGGCGAACGGATAATGATGCCCCGTCTTGCCCAGCACAAAAAACACCAGCGTCACCAGCAGCGAACTGGCCATCGCAACCACTTCGCACCAGGCGTTGATGCGCCACCAGAACCAACGCAGCAGATACAACAGACCCGTGCCCGCGCCGATGCTCAGCAACACTTGAAATGCTTCCTGCGCCGAATCCAGCTGCAGGCTCAGCAGGGCGGCAATCACATAAAGCGCCACCGTGCATAGCCGGCCCGCGTTCACATAATGCCGTTCGTCTGCAGTCTTGTTCACAAACCGGCGGTAGAAATCGTGAATCAGATAGGAGGATCCCCAGTTCAAATGCGTCAAAATCGTCGAGGAATTGGCCGCAATCAGCCCGCCCACCATCAGGCCCACAAACCCCGCAGGCAGGAAGTGCAGCATTGCCGGGAACGCGCTGTCGTGACCGATCTTGCCTGGGTCGGCATGCGGAAAATTGTGCTGGATCGACTTCAAATCCGGATAAATCACGATCGAGCAAAGCGCCGTGATGATCCAGGGCCAGGGACGCAGCACATAGTGCGCGAGGTTGAAAAACAGCACCGCGCCCAGCGAATCTTTCTCGCTTTTGGATGCCAGCATGCGCTGCGCGATGTAGCTTCCGCCGCCGGGCTCGGCGCCGGGATACCAGTTCGCCCACCAGCCAACTGCCACCGGCATGATGAAGATCATCAGCGCCAGCTCGCTCATCGAAAAGTTGGGCAGAATGTTCAGCACCGGCTGGCCCTTTCCGTTGATGGCCGTCATGACGGGCTGGGCGCCGTCCTTGTAATTTAGTTGCTGCGGGCCCAGCAACCCCACCAGCTTGTGAAGCCCGGTGAGCGCGCTGTCGCCCGCGCCTTCGTGGATCGCCACCTGCTTCAGCGAAAAATAAGCCGCCGCGATGACGGCTGTCATCTTGATGAAGAACTGCACCATGTCGATCACCAGCACCCCCCACAGCCCAGAGTGCGCGGCAAACAGCACATTCAAAAAACCGCAAATGAGAATCGTTTCCCAGAATGGCATGCTGAAAAGAATGTTGGCGATCTTGCACGCCGCCAGCGTCACCATGCCCATGATGAAGCAGTTGAAGAACAGCCCCAGATAGATGGCCCGGAATCCGCGCACGACCGAAGCCGCCTTGCCGGAATATCTCACCTCATAAAATTCCAGATCGGTCATCACGCCTGACCGACGCCACAGCCGGGCGAAGAAAAAGACGGTGGAAACGCCGGTCAACACGAAAGCCCACCATTGCCAGTTGCCCGCCACGCCGTATTGGCGAACCTGCTGGGTCACCCAGTTGGGGGTGTCGCTGCTGAAAGTGGTGGCCACCATCGACAGGCCAGCAAGCCACCACGGCACGGATCGGCCGGATGCGAAAAACTCGGTGGTGTTTTTCCCCGACCGCTTGGCCAGGAAAAGCGCCGGTACAAAACAAATTAGCAGCGAAATGACGATGATGACCCAGTCCAGAGCGTGAATATCCATATGGTTGGCGGGTTATATTAAGGACGCGGGGAATTGTCCAAACTGACCGACGTCTGAAGATGCAAGGCCCTGGGGATCTGAATCCCCGAATGACGAAACCCGAATGCCCGAATGAAATCCGAATGACCAAAATCCGAATGAAGAAGATTGCAGTCGGCTGCGCGTTGGGCCATTGGGTTATTGGGACATTGGGTTATTGGGCCATTGGCTCATTGGGATTTCATTCGGGGATTCGGGTTTCGTCATTGTGAGCCGTGAAAACCTCTGTCACGGGCGTCGCGCACGTGGTTTTCGTATCCGAAAACAGCCATGGGCAAACCGCGGGCAAGACGCCCATCACACTTTTTCAATGCTCTGCATTCGGATTTACAACCATCAGCGTGTATAAAACCGCCCGAGGAAATCCATGCACCATGAACCGTTCGGCGTCAGCGAAAAAATCCCCACGCAGATTCACTCCCATGCCGAGAAGGCCAGCGCCGCCGTCGCGGGCGAGATCGCAGAACTGATCCGCAAGCGGCAGGGTGAAGGCCGCCCTTGTGTTCTGGGCCTTGCCACCGGGTCCACCCCGACCGGTGTTTACAGCGAACTGGTTCGCCTGCATCAGGAGCAGGGCCTGTCGTTTGCCAACGTGATCACGTTCAATCTGGATGAATATGTTCCGATGCAACCGCACGAAATCCAGAGCTATCGGCGGTTCATGCGTGAGCATCTGTTCGACCACGTTGACATCAAACCCCAGAACTGCAATGTGCCGGACGGGACGTTGCCCATGGAAAAAATTGCCGACTACTGCCGGGAATATGAGCAGAAGATCGCCGCCGCCGGCGGGCTGGATCTGCAATTGCTCGGCATCGGACGGACTGGGCACATTGGATTCAACGAACCGGGTTCGGGCAGCGAGAGCCGAACGCGACTGATCACCCTGGACCGCGTGACACGGCTGGATGCCGCCAGCGATTTCTTCGGTGAGCGGTATGTTCCCCGACGGGCGATCACCATGGGGGTAGGTACGATTCTTGAAGCCCGCCGGGTCATCATGATGGCGTTCGGCGAAGGCAAAGCGCCGATTGTCGCCCAGGCAATTGAAGGCCCGGTCACCGCTGCGGTGGCCGCCAGCTTTCTCCAGAATCACAAGAACGCGGTGGTGGTGCTGGATGAAGCCGCGTCAGCTCAGCTCACTCGGTTCAAGAGCCCCTGGGTGGTGGGGCTGCCGGTCGACTGGACCAAGGCCAACATCCGCAAGGCCGTCATCTGGCTGGCGCGAAAACTCGAAAAGCCCGTGCTGAAACTCACCGATGAAGACTACAACGAATTTGGTCTGCAGGATCTGTTGGCCTCCCACGGATCGGCGTACGACATCAACCTGACGGTCTTCCGCGCGCTGCAGGAAACCATCGTCGGCTGGCCCGGCGGAAAGCCCCACGAACTCAAACGCCCCGGCGACATTCCCCGCGCAACCGACGCCATTTTTCCCAAGCGCGTTCTTATTTTTTCCCCGCATCCTGATGACGATGTCATCTCCATGGGCGGTACGTTCATCCGGCTGGTTGACCAGGGGCACGAGGTGCATGTTGCCTATCAAACCTCGGGAAATATTGCTGTTTTCGATTCCGATGCGACGCGATTCATGGATTTTGCCGCCGACTTTTGCCGCATGTTCGGCATCGGGGCGGACACCGTGGATCGGCTCGAAGAACAGGCCGAGGAATTTGTCAAAAACAAACGCCCCGGCCAGTTGGACAGCCCGATGCTCCAGCAGATCAAGGGCCTCATCCGCCGCGGCGAGGCCCGGGCGGCGGGTCGCGAGTGCGGCGCCGCGGTCGAGAATCTGCATTTCATGGATCTGCCGTTTTATGAAACCGGCGCTGTACGGAAAAAACCGCTTGGCGAGGAAGACATTCGGCTCACCGCGGACCTGCTGGAAAAGATCAAACCGCACCAGATCTATGCCGCCGGTGATCTGTCCGATCCCCATGGAACGCACCGCGTCTGCCTGGCGGCGATCCTCAAGGCAATCGATCGTGTCAAGTCCAGAGACTGGTTCAAACACACCGAAATCTGGCTCTACCGCGGCGCGTGGCAGGAATGGGAACCTGAGGCAATAGAGATGGCGGTCCCGCTCAGCCCGATGGAATTGCTCCGCAAGCGGAACGCGGTTTTCAAACATCAAAGCCAGAAGGACCGGGCCATGTTCCCCGGCCACGATGAGCGGGAATTCTGGCAGCGTGCCGAAGCGCGGAATCGCCAGACGGCACAGGTCTATGACCAGCTGGGTTTGGCCGAATACGAGGCCATCGAAGGTTTCGTGCAATGGCATCCAACGCCATGATGCGGGACGGCGCACAGGTGCCGACACGGTCCATAGAAACGCACGAGTGTTACAAGGGCCGCCGGCGCCGGAGGCCCTTGTCACGCGCGTGTCACGATGAAGTTTTCCCTTCCGTAGGTCGCCGCATGACTGAGAAATCTCTAACGACCCAGTCGCTGTTGCGCCGGTTGCGATCTCGCGGTGTCTCAGCCGACGCGATCCATGCTTTTCACGTTCCCGGCCGAATCGAATTCCTTGGCAAGCACACCGACTACGCCGGTGGTCGCAGCCTGATCTGCGCCGTCGATCGCGGATTCACCATCGTTGCGTCGCCGCGAAACGACCGGCAACTACAGGTGCTGGGGGACACGGCGGCAACGGAGCTTTCATTCGAACTGCATCCCGATCTGGCACCGGTTGCGGGGCACTGGTCAAACTATCCCATGACGGTGGCCCGGCGGATTGCGGGGAATTTTCCCGGCCCGCTGCGAGGGGCCGACATGGCTTTCAGCAGCGATCTGCCGGCCTCGTCGGGCCTGAGCAGTTCCAGCGCGTTGATCATTGCGTTCTTTCTCGCGCTGTCGGCGGTAAATCGGCTGGACGACCGCGACGAATATCACTCGAACATTCATTCTGTTTATGATCTGGCCGGTTACCTCGGCACCATCGAGAATGGCCAGAGCTTTGGATCGCTGATCGGTGATCGCGGGGTCGGCACCTTCGGAGGAAGCCAGGATCACACCGCCATCCTCACCGGTGTTGCCGGGCAACTCAGCCAGTGCAGTTTCTGTCCCGTTCGGTTTGAACGCGCCGTGCCCTTGCCGGTCGATCATTCGCTGGTGATCGGCGTGAGCGGGGTCATGGCCGAAAAAACCGGCGCGGCTCTGGCAGATTACAACAACGCATCACACGCCGCCGCGGCGGTGCTTGCGGCATGGAACGCGCACAGCCGAAGGAATGATCCGACCCTTGCCGATGCAGTGAATGTGGATGCAGCCGCAGTGCGAAAATGTTTGACTGACCAGAAACCGAATGACACACTGATCGACCGGCTCGACCAGTTCGTCGCCGAGAGCACGCAGATCATCCCCGCCGCCGGCGATGCGCTGATCAACGGTCGATTGGATCTGCTGGGCCCGCTGGTGGACCGATCGCAGGAGCTGGCGGAAAAGCTGCTGAGAAATCAGGTGCCCCAGACGATTGCGCTGGCGCAAACCGCCCGGCAAATGGGCGCGGTCGCCGCCAGTTCTTTCGGAGCCGGCTTCGGCGGCAGCGTCTGGGCGATGGTGCCGAACGAGCAGGTGGCCGCTTTTCTCGCCGAGTGGAGCGCGGGCTATCGCCGCGATTTTCCGGATGCAGCCGAGCGTTCGGCATTTTTCCCCGCGACGGCGGGAAGCCCCGCAACGCGATTGCCTGCATAAGTTTGAAAAATACTCAAAGAATCAAAATCTCATTTAGCGGCACATCCAATCCGGCAGGCGCGTCAAATCTCGTCACATTTTCCTCCAACTGTGACGGGCGCGTTAAAAATGTGGCGCTTTGAAAGCTTATCGCGCGCCCCTGGCAGCCGAAGTCTGACGGCGGTCTGGTCCAGCAGCCAGCAGCCGCAAGCGCTTTGGCATGCGCCGCTATTATTGCTTGATTTGAGCGATCCATTACATTGGCTGCAACAAAAACTCATCTGACGAATAAAGTCTAGCAGGGACTGCGGAAGGCATTGTGAACACATGAATCGACAGGGATCGGTTGGGCATGCAATGCGACCGTATGACGGCGTTTGGCGAAATTCAGGTGCGAAATCGATGCTCGCTGTCCTGGTCGCGCTGTTCTGGATGGCGGCTGGCGGGTGCATGGTTGGGCCGGACTATCGCAAGCCGGCCGTTTCGATGCCCGGCGGGTGGGATTCACCGCCGACAACTCAGGCGAGCGTGATTTTGAATCAGCCGTCGCAGATGCGGGCGTGGTGGACGCGATTTAATGATCAGGAGTTGAACTCGCTGGTGAAGCGGGCGCTGGCGGAGAACCTGGATTTGCTGGCAGCCGAGCAGCGGATTCATGCCGCCCGGGCGACGCTGGGGATTGCGAAGGGTGAGCTGCTGCCGACGCTGGGGTCGGATGGGTCTTATACCCGCACCGGGGGTGGCAGGCTATTGTGGGCATCGCAGTGGCAGGGGGCGTTGAACGCGGCCTGGCAGGTGGATGTGTTCGGCGGGCTTCGTCGTGGGGTGGAACAGGCGGATGCATCGCTGGACGCAGCCGAATGGGACCGGCGTGATGTGCTGGTGACCGTGCTGGGTGAGGTGGCGACCGATTACATCACCCTGCGCGGCAACCAGCAGGCGGTGGAAATCGCCCGGCAGAATCTGGACGTGGACACGCGCAACGCCAAGGTCGCCCGGGACAAAAAACGGCTTGGCACGGGAACGGAACTGGATATCGCGCAGGCGGATGCGGAGGTTGCGAGCACCGCCGCGGCCGTGGAATCGCTGGAGGCTGCTTCGCAGCAGTCGATCTATGCGATCAGCATTTTTCTGGCGCTGCCGCCGACAGCTTTGAATCAGGAGCTGTCACCGGTGCAGAAGGTGCCGGACCCGCCGGGGGAAGTTCCGGTGGGATTGCCATCGGATCTGCTGCGCCGAAGGCCGGACATCCGCCGGGCCGAGCGGCAATTGGCGGCGGCGCATGCTGGGATTGGTGTGGTGGTGGCGCAGCTGTTTCCACAGTTCACCCTTACCGGAAATGTCGGGCTGCAGTCCCGGCAGATCAGCCTGCAGAACTGGGACAACAGTTTCTGGTCGTTTGGGCCGGGTGTGACCTGGTCGATCCTGGATGCCAACCGCATCCGGTCGAACATCGATCTGCAGAACGCGTTAACCGATCAGGCGCTGACGACGTATCGGCAGACGATTCTGAACGCGTTGCTGCAGGTGCAGGATGTTCTGGTCGCCTATGCTCATGAGCAGCATCGTCGGGAGGCGTTGAGCGAATCGGTGCGGTTGAACAAGCGTGCGGTGGAGCTGGCCGCCAAGCGGTACCAGGACGGGCAGACCGATTTCCTGGCGGTGCTGGATGCCGAGCGAACGCTGTTTGCCTCGCAAAACGCGCTGGTGATCAGTAATCAGACGGTTGGCACCGACGCGGTGACGTTGTACGAAGCGCTGGGAGGCGGCTGGGAAATTGATGATCCGGTCGCAGCCACTCAGCCTTGATCCTGAACGAAGGCAAAGCTGCAGCCGCAGGATCCTGCCGGTGCGTCAGTGAAGCGCATGAAGCAGATCAACGCCAGGCATTTAGAAATTCCGGAGCTTGTTGAATGCGTATCGCAATCGTGATCGTCGTCTTGGCAGCCGTGTTCGGCGGTGGTTTTGCGGCGTACGAACGCATCGCCGATCGTCCCAACTTTGAATACAGGACCGAGCTGGTGCATCGGGGCGATGTGGTTTCCAGCATCAGCGCAACCGGCACGCTGGAACCCGAGGAAGTGGTCGATGTGGGCGCACAGGTCGCCGGGGCGATTACAGCCTTTGGCACTGACACCAACGGCAAATTGATCGATTACAACTCAAAAGTCTTGCCGGGCATGCTTCTGGCAAAGATTGACGACACGGTCTACAAGGCCGACGCGGATGTCGCCAAAGCGCAGCTGGAACAGGCGGAAACCGCGATCGACAAAGGCGAAGCCGACCTCGCCCAGGCCAAGGCAAAGCTGCTGCAGGCCGAGAACGACTGGAAGCGCGCCCGCGATCTGGGCCCGTCGGATGCGCTGTCGCAGAACGACTACGACATGTATCAGTCCAATTACGAGACCGCCAAGGCGACCGTTGCCATTGCCGAGAGTGAAATCCGCCAGGCCAAGAGCGGTGTTCCGCTGGCCAAGGCGGAGCTGGACAAGGCCCAGCGCAATCTCGACTACTGCACGATCACCTCCCCGGTGAAGGGCACCATTCTTGATCGCCGGGTGAACATCGGTCAGACGGTGGTGTCCAGTCTGAATACCCCCAGCCTGTTTCTGATCGGTCGGGATCTGACCCGGATGCAGATCTGGGTGAGCGTGAACGAAGCGGATGTGGAAAATGTGGTTCCCGGCTCGCAGGTGACCTTCACCTGCGACGGATTTCCAAACCGCGTTTTCAAAGGCATCACCGGGCGGGTTCGCCTGAATCCGAACATGACGCAGAACGTGGTTCTGTATACCGTTGAAGTCAACGTCAACAACGACGATGAGGTGCTCAAGCCGTTCAAGACCGCCAAGGTGCAGTTTGAGGTATCTCGTGCAAATAATGTAATGCAGGTTCCCAACATGGCCCTGCGGTGGACGCCGATGAGCGAACTGCAGGTATCACCCAGCGCCCGCGCCGCGTGGAAACAGGCTCAGGACAATCCGCCGGCTGATCCGGCGACTGCACCCAAAGAAAGGCATGGAACGGTGTACGTGAAAGACGGGCCGTATGTCCGGCCGGTGGATGTCACGCTGGGCATCACGGACCGGATCAATACCGCGGTGGTCAATTCGACGCTCAAGGAAGGGGATGAGATCATCCTTGGCGACGTCGTGGACGGCGGAGAAGCGGGGCCCAAGAATCCGTTTTTGCCGCCGGCGAGGAAGCGCTGATCCACAGCGGGGGCGCGGCAGCATTTCGAAGGATCTTGTTGGTGCGGGATTAAATGCCGATTTGGTGAAGACGCCCGGTGCGAAACGTTTTGGACTGTTGAGAAAGAAATGCAGACGATGTACTGCTTACAACGCATGGCCCGTTACCAGCCAGATCCTTCGGCTTCGGCTGCGCCTCCTCTCAGGACTAGACTATGCTGATCCGCCTGGAAAACATCACCAAGACCTACAAGCTCGGCGAGGTTGACGTGCCGGTGCTTCGCGGTGTTTCCCTGCACATTCAGCGCGGCGAACTGATCGCGCTGGTTGGCGCGAGCGGTTCCGGCAAGAGTACGCTGATGAATCTGCTGGGCTGCCTGGATCGGCCCACCAGCGGGAAATATTGGCTGGAAGAGGAGGAGATTTCAACCCTCACCACCGACCAGCGGGCGGGGCTGCGAAACCGCAAGATGGGGTTCGTCTTTCAGAATTTCAATCTGCTGCCCCGCACCACGGCGCTTAAGAATGTGATGATGCCGCTCACCTACGCTGACCATTACATCGATGACAAGGAGGCGAAAGAGCGGGCAGAGCATCTGCTTTGGATGGTGGGCCTGGGCGAGCGGATGCATCACGAAACCACGCAATTGTCCGGTGGTCAGCAGCAGCGCGTGGCGATCGCCCGGGCGCTGATCAACAAACCCCCGGTGCTGTTTGCCGATGAACCGACGGGAAATCTCGACACGCGCACCACCGAAGACGTGCTGAAAATGTTCCAGCGGCTCAACGCCGACGAGCATATCACCATTATCCTGGTGACGCACGATCCGAATGTGGCTCACCATACCAAGCGGGTGATCCGCATGAGCGACGGGGTCATTCTCGATGAAGGCGCTCCGCAGCGCGTGCTGGCGAGCGTGGAAGATGTAACGGCTGTTGCGGCTGGACCATTATGAAAAAATCGCTGCGAATCCTCACCACCGCCCTGCACGCATTGTCCCGCAACATCATGCGGTCCATGCTGACCTGCCTGGGCATCATCATCGGCATCGCAGCCGTCATCGCGATGGTCGAGATCGGCAAAGGCTCGTCATACACCGTGCAGCAGACGATCGCCAAGATGGGGGCCAATGTCATTCAGCTCAACCCCGAAGAAATCAAGGTGAACGGCGTCAGCACAGGCACCGGCGGCAAGCCCACGCTCACCCCCGAAGACTGCGACGCCATCACCAGCGAATGCACCGCGGTTCGCTGGGCGGCTCCCAATGTCAACACCTGGTCGCAGATCGTCTACGGTTCCCGCAACTGGTGGCCCAATGCGATTGTTGGTTCGACGCCCGCGTTTCTGAGGATTCGGAACTGGACCGACATGAAGCAGGGCGTTCCCTTCACCGATGAGGATGTCCGCAAATCCGCCACCGTTTGCGTGCTGGGAAACACCGTCGCTCAGAAATTGTTCGACAACGAATCGCCCGTGGGCAAGGAAGTTCGCATCCGCAATGTCCGGCTCACCGTGATGGGTGTCTGCAGCCCCAAGGGTGCCAACATGGATGGCGCGGATCAGGATAACTTTCTGCTTGCCCCATGGACCACCGTAAAATACCGCCTGTCCGGCAGTCGCCAGAGCAGCCAGAGCAGCCACACCGCTGTCGCGGCTGTCAATCAGACCCAGTCGCTCACCCAACTCTATCCGACCCAGACGCTGCAACTGTATCCCACGCAATCCACCGTGCAGGCCAGCGATACCCAGGAGATCGTCCGCTTCAGCGATCTGGACGGAATCTGGATCTCGGCGGTCAGCCCGGAGAAGGTGTCGCTGGCGATGGATCAGATCACCGCGCTGCTCCGCGATCGCCATGCCATCCCTGATGGAGCACCGCCTGATTTTCGCCTGCGCGATTTGACCGAAAACAGTCAGGGATATGCCGTCACCACGCAAACCATCAACACGCTGCTGCAGTGCGTCGCCCTGATTTCGCTGGTCGTCGGCGGGGTCGGCATCATGAATATCATGCTGGTCTCAGTAACCGAGCGAACCCGTGAGATTGGTCTGCGCATGGCGGTGGGCGCGCGGGGCAAGGACATCCTCCGCCAATTCCTGGTCGAAGCGGTCATCCTCTGCCTGGTCGGCGGGATTGTCGGCATCGGGCTGGGCCTGTTCAGTTCCTGGGTGGTTTCCCACTGGTGGCCAACACGCCATTCAATCCCCGTCATCGTCCTGGCCGTCGCGGTGTCTGCCACGGTGGGTCTGGTCTTCGGCTATTACCCCGCCTGGAAAGCATCCCGATTAGATCCCATCGAAGCGCTGCGCTACGAATGA
>Ga0116230_10007363_pt1 | contig 10875 bp, 7 predicted proteins | sample S1TSphfallax_3_FD_88678 | JGI IMG/M metagenome (GOLD analysis project Ga0116230, IMG submission 88678) | Host-associated microbial communities from peat moss isolated from Minnesota, USA - S1T2_Fd - Sphagnum fallax MG | ecosystem: Host-associated > Plants > Peat moss > Unclassified | place: USA...
CGGCCTGGTGCGGAGCGGCGCGGGGACAGCGCTGGTCGGCGATCCGGCCACTGTCGCGCAGCGGATGCTTGAATACGCGGATCTCGGAATTGAGAGCTTCATCCTTTCGGGATACCCGCATCTGGAAGAGGCATATCGCGTGGCGGAGCTTCTGTTTCCTCTGCTTCCGCTAGATGAAAAGCAGTCCGACGCGACGCACAATACAGTGGGCCGCGCCGAAAACTTTGTTGGGAATGAATTTCGCCCGCTGCGCTAGGAGCGCCCGTCACGTTGGAACATGCCGTCTCGGATGCCGCAGATCGATCGGACGCCAGGGTACGCGGCGACGCGGTCACGCTAAACCCGCGAGCGCGCTGGCTTGCGCTCTCGTTGCTTCTGGCCATCACGATCATCAACTTCATCGATCGTCAGACAGTGTCAGTGCTCGCCCCGATCCTGCGGCAGGCGCTGCATCTATCGAATGAACAGTATGGCAGGATCGTTGCAGCGTTCCAATTCGGAATGATGTCCGGTGAGTTCCCGATGGGCTGGATCATGGATAACCTGGGCGTGCGCCTGGGGCTGACGGGAGCGGTGCTGTGGTGGTCGATCGCAACCGGCCTGCAGTCCGTCACGCGTTCAGGGTTTCAGCTCGGATTGATGCGGTTCTGGATGGGCACAGGCGAGTGCGGCAATTATTCTGGCGGAATGAAGGCGATCTTCCGCCTCTTCGCTCCGGCGGAAAGAACGCTTGCCATCGGCATCTTCAATACCGGCAGCATGATCGGCGCGACGGTAGCCCCGCCACTGGTGGTTTACCTGGCGCAGCGCTATGGCTTTCACGCCGCGTTTCTGGTCTCTGCCTCTCTCGGGATTCTCTGGATACCATTCTGGCTCATCATCTATCGGGATCTCCCGAACGCGGCGGTCAAGCAATCCAGGAGGGTCTCGCTCCCCGGCCTCCTCAGACAGTCCTCCACCTGGGCCGTGATGCTCTGCCGATTTTTTATCGGGCCGGTCATGCAGTTTTACTGGTATTGGATTCCAAGCTATCTCTACGAAGCGCGGCACCTTACACTCGCGCAACTTGGGTTTGTCGGATGGATTCCATTCTTGCTTGGAGACGCTGGCGGCGTTCTGGGCGGGTTGTCCGCGGGTTGGCTACAGCGCCGAGGAATGAGTATCTACAACGTTCGCCGCATCACGATGTACTCGAGTGCGGTTCTCTGTATCTGCAGCTTGACCGTACCTCTTCTTGCCAGTACGACTGCTGCGTTTCTGGCGATCGGCGTAGCCGTGCTGGCTGATAATTTCCTCTCCGCGAATATGTTTGGCGCGGTTACGGATCTCTTTCCGGACCATGCAGTAGGCCGGGCTACCGGATTGACTGGCGTTGCTGGAGGGCTGAGCGGATTGCTGTTCCCTCTGCTCACCGGCTACCTGGTGGACCGGGTCTCTTACGCACCCGTCTTTTGGATTGTGGCCTTCATGCCATTGATCGGGACGATACTCTTGTTCAGTGTCGGAAGGCAGTATCGTCGTCCTGCAATACTGACGTCCAGGGAAGCGTAGTTCCGTAGAACGTGTTATCCGATTGCTGCTTCGTTCAAAGAACGCGCCAGTTGGGCCGTCGAACGTTGACCCGCTTGTTCGGCCGATGATAGGTTCAAACTATGGCGTTTTCAATGCTCTGTTGTTGTCGCTGCGATCATCCCCTCCTTGGGTGAGCACCGACCTGTTCAGGCATCTCTGAAGCGCCTCCCCAAAGCCCTCTAAATTGCTACGCAACTCCTGTGATCTATCAGCAAAGCGGCATCAGCGCATGCCCATGCTTCGAAGGTCCGGCCTTGGAGAGAACTATGCAATTCGCAACACAGGAAAGCCTTGTGCTTGAGCCCATCAGCACGCCGCAGGCAGCCGCCTCTGTCTTGAAAACACCCGACGAACTCGCCCAGATCGTATCTCGCTTTGCATTGTCGGACGGGTGGATCAATCGAGTGCGGCTCCGCATTGAAGAACGATGGTCCGAGCGGCTGCACCACGGTCCTGACCATGACATTTGGGTGATCAGTTGGCTCCCCGGGCAATCGACGGGTTTCCACGACCACGGTGAGTCCGCAGGAGCCTTTGTCGTGGCGACCGGGATTCTTGAGGAGCACCGCCCGGGTGTGCAGCCCCTGGTCATCAAGCCGGGCCAGCCGCGCGCCTTCGCTGCCGACTACGCGCATGACGTCCGCAACGAATCCTACGGCACGGCCGTCAGCATTCACGCGTATTCGCCTCCGCTCACCGAGATGAATGAATACGAGTTGAACGGCGGGCGACTCGTTCCGCGCGAGGGTACGTCCGAGCGTGCTGCCGCGCTTAATCAGGATTGGCGCACAACGAGTCAGGAGTCCGCAAGCCGGCCAGTGCCTCAGAGCATCGAGCAGATGCTCGTCGCCGCGAGAGCACGATTGGGCCGGCTGTCTCCGGAGGAAGCCTACGCGGCTGTGGCCGACGCAGGGGCGATCCTCGTCGACATCCGGCCTGAGCGCCAGCGTGCAAGCGAGGGCAGCATTCCGGGTGCGTTGATCGTCGAGCGCAACGTGCTCGAGTGGCGTTTCGATCCAGCATCCAGCGCGCGGCTTCCCCTCGCGACGGACCATGACCTGCAGGTGATCGTGTTCTGTTCAGAGAGCTACACCTCGAGCCTTGCAGCCGCGGCCCTGCAGGATCTCGGGCTCTGGCGCGCAACGGACCTTGTGGGTGGCTTTCAGGCATGGCGCGCGGCGGGTCTGCCCACCGTGGCGCCCGCATGGGCATCCTGATCCCCTATAGTGGAGGCACACTCGGAGATTGGTTGAAGGAGTTCGAGCGGGTGCAATTGATGTTGCGGCTCAGCCCCAGGCTCCGCGAAAGGCATAAGGATCAGGCGCGACGATGAGGATCAAGATAGCCAGTGTTGGTGAACCTGTGCTGCGCAGTGTGGCTCGGCCACTTCAATCGGAGGAGATCGCGAGCCAACGCATTCGTGAGCTGATCGAGCACATGCGAGAGACGTTGACTGACGCTCCCGGCGTCGGCCTGGCTGCTCCGCAGATCGGGGAGCCACTGCAACTCGCGATCATTGAGGACAAGGCTGAGTACCAGGCGAATCTGACATCGGCGGACCTGGCTGAACGGGAACGCAGACCGGTTTCGTTCCATGTCCTAATCAATCCCGAGCTTGAGCTGCTATCACCTCCGGAGTTGAGTTTCTTCGAGGGCTGCCTCAGCCTGCCCGGCTTCACGGCGATGGTTCCGCGTGCCCGGCGAGTGAGAGTTCGTGCGTTGAACGAAGTTGGTCAGTTGAGGGAGATTGAAGCAGAAGGATGGTACGCGCGGATTCTGCAACACGAGATCGACCACCTGCAGGGGACCTTGTACATCGACCGCATGTTGAGCCGCAGCTTTTCGTCCATCGATCAGTACACAAAGCACTGGAAGTCCAGGTCTTCGCTCGAACTGTCGCAGGAATTTCATAACGCATGACGATGAATTCGCGCTGCCCTTGCAGGATGCGCAGCGACGGCCGATGGAGACGTACTGGGAGGTGCAGGAGGCCTGCACTATGGTGGTGGCCGTGGAGGCGGCGAGGCATACGATGACGCCCTCAGGATTTATCCGGGCATCCTTCAGAGTCCTGGAGTCAGTCTCTACCGAATGAAAAGATAGAGTCGGACATCACGAGGCAACACCCCTATCCAGCGGCCTGTTCCGGCCAGGTCCGGCGATACTTTCAGACAGCCTTCGACAAAGCCTTCCTGGAATTGATTCTGGATCAGAAGCAGAACGAGGTGATCGTCTTCAAGCTCCCGGCCCTTCCGCCAAAACTAGGGAATGGCAAATGGTAGATGATCTCCGGAAATACCTGCTATTCCGGCTTGGCGGTTTCAGACGTTATCGCTTTTGCACGTGTCCCAGATCTTTGCTGTTCAAGAAGTTTCTGCAATTCCTTCAGGATTTCCCTGGCTTTTTCCGGCTGTTTGAGATGTCTGTAGGCAACGGCTAAGTGGGAGTAGGCGGAGTTTTCATTAGGATCAATCGCGCGCGCCGCCTCAAACTGAACCGCAGCGTCCGAGTATCGTTCTTCCCTGAAATAAATGGAACCTAGGGATACGTGCGGCAGACAGAGGCCAGGGTTGAGTTTGACCGACTCTTCAAGAACATGCTGCGCTTCTCCAAAGCCAGGCTGGTCCGGCTGCACACCCGATGCAATCAGCGCTTCCCCAAGCAGGTACAGCAGACTTGGGTCATCGGGCTTCTGTTTGAGTTGGCGTCGAGTCACTCTAATCGCTTCCTCGGAGTTGCCTTTCTCCAGGTACACCGCGCCAAGACCAATAGCTCCGAAGTCATGCTTTGGCGCTAACTGCGCGGCCTGCTGAAAGTCCTTCTCGGCCAGATCGGTCTTGTCTTCCAGGGCGTTGAGAATGCCGCGCATGAAGACCAGCCGCTCAGAGTCCGGATGACGCTCCAGGCCAAGCGCGATCACCTTCATCCCACCTTCCAAGGCCCGCTGGTCGATGCAGAGCGAGGCGAAGTCGAGGTAGTTATTCTCATCCGAGGGGTCGAGTGCGATGGCATTTCGATAGGCATCAGCCGCTTTCCCGGGCTCACCCTGCGCAGCTAGTGCGTCTGCAAGCAGGTCCTCCAACTCTGAGGTATCGCGACCGCGTTCGATGATGTCTTGTATCGTCTTGATCGCGGTGGCATAGTCCGTCGCCTGAACGCTCGCGAGAGCGAGGTCGAAGCCTATATCGTAGGAGTTCGGATTGCGGTCGAAGGCGGCCTGCAAATAAGGGACGGCCAACTTACTGCTGTCTGTCTCGGACAAGGCAACACCCAGATCCAACTGCGATTGTGTATTGATTGCCGAAGGCGTGAGCTGGTCCAGAAGCTCCAACGCCTGCGGCTTCTGCCCCGAACGCAGGAGGCTGACGACAAGTTCCGTCTCGGCCATGGGATAGCGAGCGAGCAGGCCTCTCGCGCGGTCGAGCCGTTCGGCGGCAAGCGTATACTTTTGCTGCCGGTAGGCGATCTGACCCAGATAGAGATTTACGGTAGGGTCGTTCGGCACTCGCGCTTGCGCGTCCATCAAGTGCTTCTCCGCGGAGGCATAGTCCCCCGCATTAAATTCACTGATCGACAGGTTCCTGAGAGCGGGCAGGAAGTGCGGATCGACCGCCAGGGATCTCTTAAAATATTTATCAGCGGTTCCGTTGTCTCCCTTCGCCGCGCTGGCGATCCCAGCGAGATTCAATGCCATCAGGTTACGGGGCTCAATCGCGAGCACGTGCGAAAGGATCTGAAGGCCATCGTCCCATTGGTGGTCCTTTACCAATGCCTCCGCGCGCGCATAGTCCGCGGCGATACGCACATCCGGCGTAGCCTGCGCTCTGAGCTTTGAGCATTGCAAGGCGATCACGAGAACCAGCAGGAGCCTGGGCGAATGCCACCAGTTTGCCGTCGCCCGCTTACCTTCACCCGGCGTTGAGATGGCCGGTCGAGCCGCCTGCGCATCTCTGTCCGGAGACAAAACGCAGGTTCGCTGCAGCGAGCCTTTATCTTGCTCATTCCCGCTACTGAGGCTCTTCAGCATACGCCTAGCTGGTCGACTCGCGGATAACTAATTCGAAGCTGACGATCAGATCACGCGCACGCATCTTCGGATCCGAGACCCGGTCGAGCATAGCGCTCAACGCAAGGGCACCGAGATCGAGGCACGGCTGATGAATCGTAGTAAGCGGGGTCTGAAGGATCTTCGCGTACCGGATGTCGTCCATGCCCGTGACCCTGATCTGAGTGGGTACACGCAGCCCGAGCGAATTCAGTGTGGTCATAAGCTGCCCGGCGGTAAGGTCGTTGGCACAGACGATCCCATCTGGCTGGATGCGGTCGATGATCTCTCGAACAACGGCGATATCCGTCGGGTCCGCCACCTCGATGAATTCCTTCATCGCTGGGTGGCGTTGTGCGCGGATCGCATCTCCGTACCCCATAGCTCTGGCACTCACCGTCGGCGCGGAGTTGGGCCGGAAGAGGAACACTGGCCGTCGCGCGCCCGCTTGCAGGATGTGTTCTGTGATGATGAAACCGGCCCGGCGATTGTCGATTCCAACGAGATCGTAAGGGCTCCGGCGCGGGAACTCGCAGATGTCACGGTCCAGCAGCACGATCGGGATGCCGGCCCTGTCGAAGGCTGCGGCGATGCGCTGATTCACCACGTCCTTCTCCTTCGTCAGCTCCATGGGAGCGAAGAAAACACCGTCCACGCCGCGCTGGATGTAGTACTGGCATAGTTCCTCGGCCTGGGCCTCTTCGGAGGCAGCAGGAGAAAGCGTCGGCCCCCAAAGCAGGTCGTGATGCCCCCCGACGCGGGCAGTGGAGATGCCGCGGCAGATCGGCTCGAAGATCTCGGTTGAGCCGAGTTCAGGGATGAGGAGTCCGAAGACGAAGCCCTCCTGGCGTTCGGGAATCGCGGCAAAGGTACCAGACCCAGCCCGCCTGTCGATGTGTCCTTCGGTCTCTAACTGGGCAAGAGCGCGCCCTATCGTCGGTCTGCTGGCACCGAACTTCTCGACGAGTTCATTTTCGCTCGGGAGTTTGGCACCGACGGCATATTCGCCGCTCTTGAGAGCTTCCAGGAGCCGCGCGTAGATGATCTTGTACTTCGGTCCCGATCCGGACCGTCTTTGCGGAACATCGTTCATTCGCGATCACAACCGTTTTTCTTGAGTATGGCCGTGCTCTTTCCGTTTGTCTAGAACGATCCAGACTTCTCGCCCGAGGATTAGCTTGGCATTTCACCTTAACTCTATGAAGCGATTGCACTTGACTCTGCAGGCGAAGCTAGGGCGAACGCTTTTCGGACTACTTCCTGGGTGCTCTAGTTTCATATTTGTAAATACAAGTAAAGCATATATGTCAGGCAAATTACTATTTTTTTATTGACAGATGTTCTTTGTAATGTCTAGGATTGCCACTCAAATCAAGCAATCCCGATTTTACCTGCATCACTTCACCAAGGAACAACGATTGGTTGTCGATACGGATCGACACTGGAGGCTGTACATGAAAATGCTGAGATCCCTGTGCTTCGCGCTTCTTTGCGGCGCATTTTTCCCAACAATTGCGGCCTTCGCGCAGTTCAGCAGTTCGATTGAGGGGACCGTTACAGACACCACAGGAGCGATCATTCCTGGCGCAAGTGTTGTATTGACAGGTATGACGACTGGTGTAAAGAACTCTACGACAGCCAACGGAAGCGGATTTTACAAGTTTCCCAGCCTTGGCGCGGGCAGCTACATCGTCACGGTTACAGCGAAGGGCTTTGTCTCGGAGACAGTCTCCGACGTGACCCTCATCGCCGAACAGACGCGGGGCGTCTCCGTAAGCTTGAAACCAGGTGCCGAGACGACCACCGTGTCGGTCACAGCCGACCAACTGACCGTGGATACCGACGAGGCCAAGATCGGCTCGGTGATCACGGAGCGGGAGATCGAGGAACTGCCCCTACAGGGGCGAGACGTCTTCAACGTAGCGAATCAGGCTCCCGGCGTTACCGGAACCGGGCTGATGGGAACACCGTCTCAGAATCAGGACATCTTCCAGGACACCACCACTCCGGCCGTTGTCGCGAACGGAGCCCCGAATCACAGCAACACCTACCTGCTCGACGGCATCTCGCTTGACGACTCGCCGTCCGGTGGCGACTCAAAGCTGGTGCCAAGCCCGGATGCGCTGCAGTCGGTGGTCGTTTCCACCAGCGACTACTCGGCGCAGTTTGGCAAGGCCGCCAGTCTCGTGCTGCAGATGACGACCAAGGCCGGCACCAATCTCTTTCATGGCTCAGCGTTTGAGGCCTACCAAAGCAGCGGACTTACCGCCCGCCGGTTCACGGACAACTTCAAGCTTCCGCAGTTTGGCAACAATTACCTTCCCCCGCTGAGCCGGAACGAGTTTGGCGGATCGATCGGCGGTCCCATCTACAAAGACAGAACTTTCTTCTTTTTCACTTACGATCAGGTGATCCAGCAGACCTCCAACGATGGCCAGGTGCAATTTGAAGATCCCGCATTCGTTGCCTTCGAGGGCGCAAACTTTCCCAACACCCTCACGTATCAGTTGATGAAGGCCTACCCGGTAACGAACTTCAATCCGACACCGAACAACATTATTACCGTGGCTCAAGAACAACAGAACGACAAGTTTGAACCGAGCCCCCAGCAGACCTGCGGCAACGCGGCTGATACTGCAAATGTTGGACCTCTCAATATGCCGTGCGATATGCCGCTGCTCGACAACTCGAACACAACCGCGGTTTTCCCGCATAACGGATATCAGTACCACGTGCGGCTCGATCACGACTTTCCGAACCAGAAGGACCGCATCTACGCGAACATGTTCGCTGGAAGCCTGACCAGCGCGGGCGACACCAATCCGCGGACGGCGTTCGATACGAATGGCGTGCAGGACCAGTGGTACGGCGCGGTGAACTATACGCATACGTTCTCTTCGTCTCTGGTAAACGAGACCGGGTACGGCTTCAGTCGCATCAGCTTCTTCCAGCCATGCACCCATTGCAACCTGCTTTACGTGGGTGCTCCCGACGAGCAGAATTACGGTAACGGCGGGAGTCCGGTTGGGTTTGCCCAGAACGACTTCCACTTCCGGGACATGGTCTCGATCGTGCGCGGAAGACACGCCATGAAGACGGGCTTTGAGTGGTTCCACAACCAGGACCAGGCGCCGTTCACGCCAAACGACAATCGCAACCAGGGCTGGGGCTTCTTTAATCCATGGGATTTCGCTGAGGGACAAGTCGATGAATATGGGGCAGTCCTCGTGAACCCGTTGACGGGCGGGCCAGCCAACGGTGACCACTACTTCCGGGACAGCACCTATGGCGCGTACATCCAGGATGATTGGAAGGTCAAAAGGAATCTTTCGCTAAACATCGGGCTGCGCTGGGACGCGGTCTCGAACCCAACGGAAGCGCACGGAAATCTGAACCCCTTGATCGTTCCTCAGGGAGTATCGCTGGAACAGCAGATCGCCGGTGTTGCCGTCAATGTAACTCCAGGCATCCACCATCCATTTATTGATCTGAAGAAGACTTATTTTGCACCCCGCTTCGGCTTTGCCTATGAGTTTGCCCCTGAGTGGTCCTTTCGAGGCGGCGCTGGCATCTTCTTTGACCGCGGCGGCAACACGAACTGGAGCGACACAGAGGTCAACAATCCTCCGGGTATCGATAATGTCAGTACGGCCACGAACATTCCGGGACCGCTACCTCCGTCCACATTCCAACTCTGCACAAGCAGCACCTTTCCGTATGGGTGCCCGGTTCCCGCTGGCATTCTGACGACTTTGGGGCAGCCGAATGGGCGGGGCGGATACGGGACCACCAGCAACATAGGCGGTACCGACCCGCATTTGAAGATGGCGTATCTGGAGAACGTCTTTCTAGGCGTCCAGCATGTATTCAAATCCCACTGGCTGGTGGAGGTGGATGGAACTCACGCCGCATCTGTCCATGAATACAGCATCACCAACTTGAATCGTCGAGACGGAGAGAACGAGATCGCGCACGGCTTCACCGGTGTGTCATACGGTGCGTTCAACACGAACGCAAACTACATCAACCAGGCCGATCTTCCCAACCCCCTGTTCGGCGCCATTACCTACACCACGAACGCGGGATGGTCGCAATACGATGGACTTGTGGCCCTGCTACGTAAGACGTACTCCAACGGAAATTCCTTCCAGGTCGCTTACACTTTCGAGAAGACGATCGATAACATCAGCACGGCACCTGGCGCACAGAAGGGGGCGGAATACTCGCAGGTCGTGGACGCTTATAACGTCAATGCGCAGCGAGGATTGTCCAGCCAGAACATCCCGCAGCAGCTCTCCGCGAACGGCGTGTGGGAGCTTCCAACGCCCTTCCTCCACGAAGGGATAGTGAAGAACATCGTTGGCGGATGGCAGATCAGCGGCTTGAGCGCCTGGATAAAAGGCATACCGACCTCCATCTACACCACCAGGCAGCAAGACGACTTCAATGAGGATGGGAATTACTACGACTTTCCCAACCGTCCAGTGGCCGGCGTCAAGGTGAAGGGCTATAGCCATCGGCAACTGCTGAACGGCACCTTCAATCAAAATGCAACCTACAGCTCGACCGGCCCAAGCTGGCCATTCACCAACTTCCCCCTCCCGGTAGATCAAAACGGAGTGCCGACCGGGGTTGAAGGCAACGGAGGACGCAATACGGTGGAGGGTCCGGGCTTCGTCCAGGTGGATGGCAACCTGACCAAGAACATGACTGTCCCCTGGTTCCAGCAGGAGCGTGCCAAGCTGCAGTTCAAGGTGGATATGTATAACATCTTCAACCACGAAAACCTGCAGGGCTGGGACACCAATCTTGCCGACGGTTCTATCGATCCACAGACCGGAGTCACCTCCGGCAACTTCGGCAAGGTAACCGGGCAGGGACAGGCAAGGACGCTGCAGTTGGAAGGGCAGATCCGCTTCTAGCGGTTGGCGGCAATCTGGACGGCCGGCACCTTTTTGGTAGGCCGTCAGTTGGAGTCGTGGATGCGGGAGTGATCCGGCATCCACGACTCCGCAACATTTTGAAGGCAGATCGATTCGTCTTGCACCCGCGATCATTCGCATAAGACGACACCGCGAATTGCGCCAATATATAAACCTTCGCAGAACGGAAGATGGAGCGGCGCGATGCGTTCAAACCTGTGTGTTGCCGGGATCGGCGAAGTGCTGATGGATGTCTTTGAGGACGGCCAGGCGACCGTCGGTGGTGCCCCGCTCAACGTCGTCTTCCATCTGAATCAACTCATAGGCGCGCTCGCC
>Ga0116230_10007364_pt1 | contig 10874 bp, 7 predicted proteins | sample S1TSphfallax_3_FD_88678 | JGI IMG/M metagenome (GOLD analysis project Ga0116230, IMG submission 88678) | Host-associated microbial communities from peat moss isolated from Minnesota, USA - S1T2_Fd - Sphagnum fallax MG | ecosystem: Host-associated > Plants > Peat moss > Unclassified | place: USA...
ATTTTTTTTTTTTTTTTTTTTTTTTTTTTTTTTTTTTTTTTTTTTTTTTTTTTTTGTTTTTTTTTTGTTTTTGGGTTTTTTTTTTTTATTTTTATTTTTTTATAAATTTTTTTTTTTTTTTTTTTGAACATTTGTGATGACTTTTGTTGTTTTTATGATAAGGCCGAACTTTCATTATGTTTCAATCCATCAACATCAAAATTATGTATACAACGTAAGATTCTTTCAAATTACCTAAAACTATATTTCAATTTACCTAATTATAAACACAATATTTGATTCTATTTGCAAGTGTACAAATTATAGTTTAATTTGTATCAATGTTCTACATATGTTACATTTTAATGACAATTAAGTTGCATGTTAGTGGCAATATAGTTGTAAATTAGTTTTATTCAAATTGAAGGGATAATTTAAATGATGTTATGATATGCTACTAATTTCAAATGTGGAACTAAATATCATAACATGGCAGATTTCAAGCAGATAAGGTGGATTGAATAAATTACATGGCTCAAGTTCCATTTGAAAAAAAATAGAAAAAAAAAATCATTTATGAAACATAGTGTTTTAGATGACAATATTTGATTGTTGTGGGTCATCATTTTTATGATCTAACCTTTTGTTTAGATAAAGAAAATGTTTGTTATAAATAGTTTAAGCATTATATTTAGATTCATAATTAATTGGTCTTTTAATAGAAACATTTTCTATAAAAAATTTGTAATGTATTTTTCAACATGGAATGTAAATCTATTTAAAGTTTCAAATCCATTTCATGTTTATAAATAGTGATGTCCAATGCAATTCAACATTATTTATTATAATTAGGACAACATGATAATGGTTGTGTGAAGTTTGTATAATTGCATTGTAAGTTACAATTTAGTTGTTTAATATTATTAAAATCAACTGCCATACAATTGTTTTGAAACCCAAACTTAAACACCTAGTTGCAAATTAGTCACTAAATCTTTTATTTTCATTTCATCTTTAGTTGTAAGCTAATTACAAAGGATAAAAACAAAATTCATTGCTCAAATGGATGAATGGAATAATTAAGATATTTAGAATCCATTTGTCAAATGGATAAATGAAATATGAAAAAATATATTTATCAAACTAGTCTAAATAATTTAGAGAGGATTGGGATAGAATGCATTCACATCAAATGGATCAATGAAATAATGAAAAAATATATTATTGAATTAGTTATAAAATAGTTGTAGATAAGTTACAAAATATAAGAATAAAATTCATTCATCAAATGGATGAATGACATAATTAAAGATTATATTTGTCAAATTAGTTGTAAAATAGTTGTAAATAAGTTGCAAAATGTATTAATAATATGTCATATGTCGACAAATGGATGAAAAGCCATGTTGACATTTCATTCACCATGTTGGAATTTTGTTTGCCACTTTGGATGTGCATGAAAATCTAATGTCGAAATTAGTTGCAAAAAAATTCCATATAGTTGCATGTGAGTTACACCATATATACAATATTGTATACAACATAAGGTGTCTATTACAACTACTGCAACTTGTCCATTAGCACTCAAGGTCATATAATTACCATGAGTTGCAAATGTTTATTGCAGCTGGAAAACCCAATTGCAAGCCCAATTATAAAACCCCATATATTTTTTATAATGTTAATTAAACCATCTAGTTAATGTGGCTACAACACAAAAGTGAAAAAAAAACACTAATACCCATGGATCTAAAATGGTCAATTTTAAATACCTAAATAAATATCATGAAAAATATTTTCATTTTAAATTCACTTAAAATTGTCACAATTGGACCCATTTAGCCACTTCATGTAAAAAACTACTAACCTCAATTATGCCAAATTAATTCAATTACCACTTAATTGATTATGTTAATCATGAAATTGTTGTCCATAAGATGCACTAGATCAAAGGTCCATAAGTTATAGGGGGTTCTTTAGTAAGAAATTTCCTTCATTTGTCTAATTTTTGTAAAATCTTTTTTTCTCAATTGTTCAATGACATTGCAATATTGATTTGCTTTGATTTTTGTAGAAATAGAAAAAAAACCATGTATATAAAAAAACAGGGATGGGAACCCATCCACAAGAAGTACAAAGCAAATAAAAGCATGAAAACACATGTCATGAAATAACATAACAATTAAGACATCACTAATACATTAATAAAATAAAAGATCGTAAACTAAACAGGCATTGTATGTCACAAATTAGTTAATGATGAAGGTGCACTAGTTGCGATGTGTGGAAACATGCAATAACATGCAAAAAAAATCATAATGGCATGTGCATGTTGGAGGGCTATGGACACATGTTGTCGATAATAAAATTAAGCATCGCGACAACTAAAAAGGACCAATAATGACAAATTATAATTGCTTAAGACAACAAAAAAAATAAAATTGAAACAAGAATGAAGACAACCATAAGTCTATGGGATGAAGGGTGCACTCAATATATGATCATGTCTTTTCTTGAGTGGCAATTGTCATTGCATGTGATGTTATGGATGATGCATGTTATACCGCATCTATGCAAGTTGAATTAATTGTGACAATGTTTATTAAGGTTTGAAAGCCATTTCTAACAATAAGAATATTGATTCATTGTCAAGTGTGGTAAGGGAAAAGGTGGGAAACCTCTTTTTATATGTGTGTTCCACTTTCCAAAACAATAATGACAATGACATTTCAAAAAATATTGTGGGTTGCAATGTGCTCACTCCCACATGGGCATTAAAGGAAATGTTATGTCCATGTTGACAATGTGAAAAATGTTTAACTATAGGATGTGGCAAACCAAAGCAAGTACATAATGTCATACGAAAGTGAACTAAGGACAAACAAAATGTAAGTGTGGTAAGACATGTTAATAATTGAACACTTGTGGTTCAAGTTACACACAATTGGAAATGTGTTATAGTGACATCTGAAGGAACATTTACTAAAAGTGTGACAAATTCTTACTCGTGTAAGTAGTCCATCAAGGAAACATGTAAATGAGGATACAACTATATCACAAGATTCTCAAAGGGGGACATGAGAACATATAACTTGTGGTAGTAAAGTTTGGGTATCTCGCAATGCCAACTAGAAGGGAAAAATGTTGGTTTTGACACGTGCCACCATATTGAGAAAACTAAGCTAATCATTTCGCTAGAAATGAATGACAAGTGTGAGTGATTAAAGCCCAACATTCCAAAAAGGTGAAGGTAACAAGTTGAACCATGGAATGAAGGCCAAGCCTTTTGAAAAAATAAGTAAAATGAATTAATAACAAACTAAATGACACAACATAATGTCAAAAGATTTGCATCCAATAACTTTTCCAATTTAGCCATGGTACACAAATTAAACTTGGCATAATGTTATAATATATTGTAATTTGATGTAAATAATTTGTTATTTATGTAATTATTTAAGGGTTAAGTTTGGTACTTTATTTGATGGTTGAGTTTTATAGTTTGAAAATGTTTTGGTGAGTCATCACCAATTAGTCATAGCTTTAATTATGTGCATGACTCACACATGATAATTCATGAAGAAAGTTTTTGCCCACATCAATGTGCATAACTCAAGGATGGTGACCTAATAGGAATTATTTTGCACAAATTAATGTGCATGACTCAAAATTGATGACATAATAACAAAATTATGTTACAATCATGTTGAATCACATAATGAACCATGTGATATGTAAATATTTATACTTTTTTTTGTTTGTTTTTGGTTAGTATATAAGTGAGTGTTTGAAACCTTTGGAAACACCTTCATTTAATGAGAATAAGTTGTATGAATACAAAGTTCTATGGAATAAATGTATGAAGAAAATTAAAAAGTTTAATTTTCAAAGGTTTTGAACATTGTTTATAAGTGTGTGAATTCCATGGATATTTATGCAAATAAGAACATGAATTTTCATAACTATGTAATAAACATACATAGTTTCAATCCTATAACCACTCGTAGTTTACAATACCATGTGAGGATGAAGCTTGAAAAAGAATTAAAATCAAAGAATTTTTTTGGGTGTTTTTTAGGGTTCATGAAGTTTCAAATGAAAAAGAGAGAAAAAGAACTTTAATTGTTGGCAAAGATGATAGAAAATGTGTTTTTTCTTGACTCAATTTGATGGATGAGTTCATTTTGTTTTAATATTTGATTTGTATTTGTGGGAGGACAATCCTTTCATGTTTCAACAATTGTTTTTGTTTCAGTTCAAAAGACATTAGTATTTGATGATTTTCATTGTTAAGTTTTTGGCACATGGTTTGAAATAGTTAGACCAAGGTATTATTTTTTCAATTTTGTGATGTAGTTGAAATGGTGATCATCCATAAAATGATTTTGCCAGATTTGATTACAGAGTAGATCTGAAAGTAAAAGAACAAAATCTTTTTATATTTTTAGCTAACTGCTGGAACTTATCATAAAAATCTAGTAATCTGAATTATTATTTTTTCAATTTGGCGAATTTGGGCTAAATTTTCCATGGAAAAATCATTTGTATAAGTCAAAATCATATTTTCAGGTGAAATTTGGCGAAATTTCAACAAATAATAAAACAGTGAATTAGACCTGGAGGATTTAAGCTTAATAAGGCAAGCTTGTTTGGGGGGAAATTAGGTTTTCATAACCAGCTCTTGTGGTTTAGGGTTTAGGGATTTCATTGTTAGGTTTTTGGCACAGGGTTTAAGAAACTTAGACCTGGAGGATTTAACCTTAATAATTCAAGCTTTTTTGTTGGGAAATTTGTTTTTTCATGAACAGCTGTTTGCGGTTTAGCTGTTTAGGGTATAGGGTTCTGTGAGACTTTGCTGCTTCAATTTTGTGATGCAACGCCTTGCATTGCATTGTGTGGCCCAAGCTGCAGTTATGTAAGAGGTTTTTGGAGAGGCGTGCATTGCAGTGATCAAGCCTTCTTCCTCTTAATGTCTAGGTGTGTTCAATCATTGAATTTATATTGCTTCTTTGTTCTTTCTCAAACCTGGCATTAAGACTTGCACTTTGTTGATCTCATAGTTCCATATTAAGCTTTCTAATTTTATTCTGGTTCTTCAGAGAGCTTCTTGTTTTGAGTGATGGATTTCAATGAGTTAGAGGCAGGTGGGACGACAGGGCGAGGCTTGCATGGCATGCATGGCCAAGCTCAAGAATAGAGGCAATGAAAGACAGTGGTGCCATTTCAGGTGATATGCAACCCTCTTGCCACACCACCAGCGGTCTCAATACAGCCATATGAGTGAATGCTTTGCAATGGTGCAGTGGTGTGATGAATCCATAGTGTAAGATTGATTTGGATGCCAGGATTTGGTATGCCAGTTCTGCTTTCAGAGAATCCATTTTCCATTGAGTTGCTGGGATGAGTGTGGCAATCATGTTGCAGGAACATATCTCCACCCAGTGGGGTGGTAAGAGTGTGCTGTGTTACAAGGCAGTGCAGGATACATGAGTCTGTCAGGGAAACTGGCAGGAGGGAGGAGGATTTGGAATTGGCATGCATGGTGGGGACAATGCCAGGGATTGTGTTTTGTGGGTTATACATGTGCAGCAATAGAGGATGTGACATGCATAAAGAATGCAATCAAGCAGCTACTGGGAAATGCGAGAGATTGTATTAGCAGGACTTTTGTCTTATGGCAACATGGTGCAGGTGAGCCCATTTAGTAATTGTAGGAGTTGGCAGTTCAGCCAGACTAGACGAAGATCAGCAATTAGGTTTGCCCACAATCAAATTCTACATAGAGGTAGTTTGGAGCTCTGGCTATGAGATTTCTTTGGCACGGTCTGGTTCACTGGAACTAAATAGTCTCATGAGAAAACTTGTTTAATATTTTGAGAGTTTTGATACTAACATAGGCAAAGATAGCATGGAGATCTTTGTTAGTGATGAACAACACCTGAAGATGTTCTTCAATGCTCTGTGGAACTTATTACAATATGGCAAGTTGAAGTTTCTGGTGCAATTGAACCTTGCAGTTCCTTGCATAAAAAGGTGTTCACTCCCTTCATAAGCTTTACAGTCCTGCTTTCATGTTTCCTGCTTATTGTCTGCAGTTGCCTCATTTCACGTGAGCAAATATGAGGTTGGTTCTGTTCTACTGGTAGACAAGATGTGAGATCTTTGCCTTATTGAGATGGAAAAATATGCAGGTGTGTCTGTGAGTGAGACTGAACTTGGGATTGGGGGTACTACTGCATGGGAACTGTGTACATTGAACAGCAAGAAACCTATTTCTTTCAATCTAAAGTGTTGAATGCATCATGCTCCAATCCAACAGCTGCAGGGACTGCATTCTGAATGCTGTTTATGACTCAGTGCCAATACAGTCAATCCCCGTTCCTCCAGGTATGGTGTGATGGCTATGGACCCTGAATGTCTACTGTCTACTTCAATGTGCAGCACATCTTCTAGCAGCCCTAAGATGGTAGAGACCTTTTGAAAGGCAAATGTGTCATCATTGTTGTTCTGCATACGGCAAGGAATGATTAAACAGAGAAATAACATTACCTCCTATGGATCACTTCTCTCCTTAATTTTTCCTTTTTTACAATCTTTGCCATTTGAAACTGCAGGGCCTCTTGGTTGTATACTTCCACCGTAAACTAAAGGTGTGCACATTGTTATTATTATTGGAAGTCTTTGATGAACATGCGTGTTCTTTCTCAACAGGGTGGTGTTTCCAAGCACTGGGGGTTTGGAGCATCTCCTCCTGCATGTCACAGAGGTCACCAAAAGGTGTCTTGCTGTCCAAAAACTCCAATGGTGCTCTGGTCATTATAATTTATTGCATACACTTCTTATCTCCTGTTTGGGAGAAGCTAATTCAATCCGAAGGTGGTGAGTGCTATCCAATACCCAGAATTTGGTGACTGAATGGTTTCATGGCAATCAATTTCTTGGACACAAAATTTTCCTGAAAAGTCAATTTCCTTCATGTTAGTTTCTCTGTCGAAATTTAAAGATGCCTTCTCTGAACTCATCATGGCCAGCCTCCCAGTCTCCAAATCTCAAGCTCTCAAACATTGTCCATCAATTAAGTGCCCAACCTCCATCAGCTGCATTCCTGTGCCATAGCAATTCAAGCTCTAGCAAACCTTTCTCCTGCTTGCATCAGAGTAAAAAAAGAAAGTTCAAATTTCAATGTGTGTTTGCAAAGATATCTGTGCTCCCAAAATTCCAATATGTTGGCTTTGAAGTCTATGATACAGATGGGATGAAGACATGCAATAAGATCCAAGTTCCACTTCCTGGCAGAAAACCCTCCTGATAAGGGGGGCATAATCATCAACAGAAGCTCAGAAGAAGCACAAAAATCTGAAGGTAATTTGGGTGAGGGTGACCAAAATCCTAAAAGGGTCTCAGATAAACCCTTTTCAGGTGTGGAAAAGATTCATTGAATTTTTCACTGACTGCCTGTTGCAAAATGCATGAGGTACTATGCAATCTTATGTGATATAATCATCCTCAATATAAACTAGAGAGTATTCTCATTGGCTTCTGCACTTGCTCATGTTGCAGTTTCTGAATGCTTTTGGAAGTTCCAAATTCAAGTGGAGAAGTCCAAGCTCAGCGTATGAAACACAAAGCAAATAATTAGGCTCATATCAAATGCATATTTAGGAGCCAAAGTGGGGATGGTGGGGTGGAGGATGTGCTAAACCAGATGAAAACACCCCATCATGCACCCCACTCCTGTACACAAATTTGTGGCATACACATGGGTAAAGTTATATAAAATTCCAATTCCCATACACAAAGTTTCTGGCATAGATGTCAAAGTGAGTTATGTAAGATCATATATGCTGCATTGCATTGTTTGTATGAGCTTTGACGGTTTACCCTGTGAACTTTGTGCAGTTTAACACAGGTGTGGTGGAGAGAGAATATTATCATGTGTACCTGGTATGTACAGGCTTTACTGCAGGAAAAGAGATTGATAGAAGCAAATGAGTTTATTATGGAGTGTTATATGGTTCTCTGTCACAAGGAAAAACTCTACTTTGCATCAAAATCAGATTAGTGTTGTGCATGGTTGATGTATTAAGTAATGACCCGGCCAAGTGATGGGTGGCTGTGAGCAGGGTCTGACAAATGACCATTATCTGACCATGATTAGCACATGGGAGAGATTCTGCCACATCATTAGGAACTTTGTAGACTATTTACTAGACCTCAGGATGTTCTTATGTACTAGTCTGCATGTATTTGAAAGAGCAGTTTACCCTGAGAAGCTTAGAGTGAAGGGGAGAATCTCTCCTGAGTGACAATTATGTTTGTAGATTACCTAAGTATCAGATTAGATAAGTGCTGGCATGGGTGACAGTTTGCTGATTACCTTACTTTCTACTTGACATAAGTATCAGATTAGTGCTGGCATTGTTGATAATTTGCAGATTAGTTGACTTTCCACTTTACAAAAGTATCAGATTAGTGAGTGTGCATGCATGTGTAGTAATCATCTCTCTTGTGGATGATTTGCAAGCTCCTCTTGTCCCAGAGTTTCTCTAGACACAATAATTCCTTGCCCACCTGCAAGCTGCTGCAAAATGGCAAGATCAAGCTGCAAGCTGTAGGTAAAATACATGTATTCCAAGTCCCTGAGTGAAATGGAAATTCTTCTGGTTTGGGCCAGTTTGTACCTAGCACAAATGAATAGTCATGATTCCTTTCTATTACTATATCTTGTCTAGCCCTTTTTGGATTTTGTTGCCAAACCACTTTGGCAGCAAGCTTTGTCCCTAACTTTGCAGAAACCTTGCTGTAAAAGTTTCCTAGTTGTTGTTGAGCCTGTTTAAAAATCATTGCTCTAGTTGTTAGGGCTGAGCTGCTTCGGAAATGTTCTAATATATTAGAACTTGTCAAAGCCAGTGCTGCTTTTTTAGTTGGCTGTGTTGGCAAGCAAGATGAATAGAAAAAATCATGAGCAGACTGTTGTCCTCTTCTCTCCATATACACCAAGCAGCATGTTATACACATAAAAACTAAAAATTGTGTTGGGTACATGATTGCATTATGCATGGTTTCACATGGAGCCATGATCCACCAACCAACCTTGTCTCAGATTGTTCAAAAGATTGAGTTTTTTTCAAAGGGAAATCCATTTCAAATTCCCATGCTCTTCGTTTCCACAATTTCCAGAAAAGAGAAAGGGTTGTTAAAAAGAGAGAATGGGGATCAAATAAAAGGCAACAATGTCCTTCTACGATTCTTTTGAAGAATATGCTTCCTTAAGAAAAAAAAATTCCGTCTCTGAAGAAAAAAGATGCATGGCTGAATAAAAGTCACAGAACATCTTGGGGATCAAATTGGGAACATCAAAATTCAAAAGATCCTGCCCCCCACAGCCCACTGGAAAAACATTGACCTTCTCAGTGCCCCCAACCCCTCTCCCCAAAGGGTAAATAGTTGACCCATTTGGTCAGTCTGATTGGAATCTTCTCTTGGTTTGGTCATAGACAAGATGTTGCCTCCATGTTGAGTCCTTGCAATATATATGTTCGAGTCCAGGCAAAGTACACCTGCTAAGAGGAGGCAACCCTCTGGTATTGGAGAATGGGTGGGAAGCTTTGGAGTGAAGGTAACATGAGCTAGAGAGTAGTTTGTCTTTCACCCCACCCACACTAACATTAGTGACAAAACCTACTTGTTAGGGGTGGAGAGAGTGAGACAGAGAACTCAAACCAACACCTAAAAGGACTCATTGACAGACAGACAGACAGAAAGATGACAGTATCCACCCTCTCCTCATGAAGACAGCAGCTGCAGCAACTAGGCTAAAGAAGAAGAAGAAAGAGCCCCTGAGAGAAAAGTCTCCAACCCACTGGTAAATAGTATCAACCTATTGGAGGCCAGAGTGAAATCCTCAACAATTATATGTGCACATACTTGTTATTGTAGGCAGCACTTCTTTTTTTTCCCTGACTGCTACTTTGCCCCTCCAAGATGTGTCCGGTGCTGTCCAGACACATCTTGGTGCTGGCCAACCTGGGTATACAATGTATTAGTAGGTTAAAAGAATGCCAATTGGGTGTGACCTGAGGCAATACCAGACTTATACTTGTACCAGACTGGTAGACTGGTAGGGGACATGTATAATACCTACCTTGTAAACATTCCAAGACTAGGTTCATATTTTATATTTGCCTCATGCGAGGCAAAAATCAGCCTGGGTTGCAAGTTGCAACCCCACCCATAAAACTCAACCTGGGAGAGCAAATAGGTGCGGGACTACTAATAGCAAACCACCTGGACCAATCATTATGATGGGCGAATCAGAAACACCGTGCAGCAGTCAGATCATATTTATTACACTCTTTTTTTTTGCAGGTGAAGAGCGTCGATGGGCCTTTTACCAGAGAGCCAAAACCATTTTCTTGAGCCAAACCGGCAGGTTTGGGCATTTTTTCATCCAATTGTACTGTGCAGGAGGATCACATACTCAGCACCGCTGGAGATGCTGTAAGGGAGCATTTATATTTCACACAGGAGCCAATCACTATTATGATTAACCAGTCAATTACAATCAAATTGTTTTGGTTCATATTTTGAAACCTCCACTCTCCCAGCACAAGTTTACAGAAAACCCATTTTCACACCACTATAATGTTGACCTCATCCAAAATTTGGATGGAGGTGCTCTATCTCTCACCTTTAAGCCTCAAAAGCCAGGAGCATAAATGGTCACAATAGGTACCCCAGCTCTTAGGAATAGAATTTGCACGCAACCAATGAGGCAGCTGAACATGCACTCAAGAGGGCTTGTCTCTTTTCCTTGGGGGTCGGGGCTGGGGTGAGGAGGGTTGGATTTTTGTGGGTTTTTTTTTTTTTGTTCCCATCAAGTTCCAATGTGTTCC
>Ga0116230_10007365_pt1 | contig 10873 bp, 6 predicted proteins | sample S1TSphfallax_3_FD_88678 | JGI IMG/M metagenome (GOLD analysis project Ga0116230, IMG submission 88678) | Host-associated microbial communities from peat moss isolated from Minnesota, USA - S1T2_Fd - Sphagnum fallax MG | ecosystem: Host-associated > Plants > Peat moss > Unclassified | place: USA...
AATGGTTGAAATAACATCCCCGCATACCATTTACTTTTTTGATATCCCCTACTTATTTGATTTTTACCATGCACTAATTAACTATGTAGTACATAGTACATTGGAGTTAAAATTTGCATCACAAAAACCCCCACATAGTTTAGATCCACCATCAAAATTAGGGCTTGATGAATCTATTAGATTTAGGGTGTTTGAGTTTTCATGAGGTTCCGCCATCACTCCCACGCCTTATGCCTACCCTAATTTATTAAATAAAAGCCTCGACCCTTTCTGAACACAAATACCACATTGTTCCGGATGCCAATTTGGTTTTTGTTGATGCAAATGAGAATTTAGTCATGGCGGATAACGTTGTTACGCCCTCGAATCCTTCGGTTGCACTAGTCGAACAAGAAGAGTTCGAAGAAGTACCGCTTGAGGTGAATGTTTCTCAACGGCCGCACAAAGAAGAACCGTCCAGGCGAGTGGTGCGCATTCAAGTTGATTGTTCGGCATGGGATCGTCGATTGTCTCCTAACCCACATGCCTTAGCAATCTATTTAGAATTTGTTCCTGTTCGTGGAGCCGCACTAGAAAGGTTTGAAGAGTGTCAATGTGAAGACGATGATGTTCGTTTTCATTATTGAACTTGGGTTCCCGATGATGGCCATTATCGTTGGTTGCGAGGCCCAATCAACCCCCTTTCCATGGAGCATCGAGCCGAATATCTAGCTCACATTATTCGTCGCATTCTGGAATTTTTGCAATTATGATCTATCCCCTTAAAGTTATTTACTAAGTTGTAATTCACCTGAGGCTACTCATGTGGAAAATGTTAATACTTAAGTTTGATTTTGATTTTATTTGAGTGTCTAATAGAAGTGAGGACTAAATAAATATGTATTAGGACTGCATCCTAGAATTCTTTCAAGTACATCATTAGTGCATGAAGATTATTCTATAGACTAACTTAATACTGTTATGGCAAAATGTTACTGTTAATTATGGGTTTGAATTCCCATTATATCAATAAATCACATCTAATTCTACATCCCCCTTCCTTTCTCTACAACGTAAAAGGATAATACACTTTAAAAGGTTTACTAGGTCCTAAAATTGATTAAGCATTGCATTAATTTAAATAAAGAAAATCTTTATGCCTAGAAATATCCCAAAGGCTGATTCAACAATTAACAATCACTACTTGGAAGTGTATAAAGATTCAAATCATTATATCTAAAGAAAATTATGGAACTAAAGCTTAATAATTTGTTGACTATAATCTATGGCTCACAAGGCCATTTGGGATGAACCAATTAAAAAGGCTCAACCTTAAAGGCCAATTCAAAATGAAATAGGATTTTCCTACTTAGGTCATCTAGGTGTAGGCTTAATTTAGGTGATGCATATTTAAGCCTAGTAAAGGTCATGATTTAGGTTGCCTAGCCTACTCTAGGCTTTTATACCTATTCACCAATTATAAGCTCTTAAACCTAGGCCTAGGAACTTAGGTTGTAGGTTCCTAAATAGAGGGACCTTAGGAATAGGTATCTAATTTTAAGTTTAACCTAGGTTGCTTAGGTTTTATGCACTTGGCATAGCCTAGTGGCTAATGTTTAAATTCCATGTGGGATAACCTAGTGGCCAATGTTTAAATGTCATGGGGCATAGCCTAGTTGGCCAATGTTTAATGTGGCATAGCCTAGATGGCCAATGTTTAAATGCCATGTGGCATAACCTAGGTGGCCAATGTTTACATGCCACGTGGTTTAACTTGGGTGGCCACTATTTAAATGCCACATGGCATTTGCTTAATCAAAAAGGTGTTTAACTAGTCAAAAAATCATTTGATTATTGTATTGACTAGTCAAAATGACTAATAAAAAATACTAGTCGAAATGATTAATCAAAAATACTAGTTGAAATGACTAATCAAAAGTACTAATCAAAATGACTAGTCAAAAATGCCAACCTAGACTTGGTCAAAAAGTACATGGCATAGTCACAATGGACATGTTTAAAACAACTTGTCCAAAATGACTAAAAGGTTTTTTTAACGCTTGTCCAAAATGGGTCTTGTTTTACTAAAATTTCTAGTCAAAAAAATTGGGAATTCTAATAGTGAACATTGGTTTTATACATTAAGTTTCAAATTTTGCTTCATGATAGATAGTTCATTTATTGACATAAAATCTTAATATAATTTATGTTCATGGACCAATTACACATGTGACTAAAATGTCTTCAAAACATGATAATGATAACTTTACAACTAGATTATTAAGGTGAAAAATCTCATACTAGATTTAGGTTGGAGTTTTGGTTATTGTGTGAAGATTTGTGAGCTTATAGCCTTTGCAGTTTTCCTTTGCGATTTTAGTGTCAAGTAGCACAAATCCATCACTCCTGGTCATAGATAAATTCATCCATATTAAAGTTTGACATCTTGTAGCCAAAAATTTACAACAAGGCAACCAAGTAACATACTTGATAATTCATTTTCTTGGTACATAAATATTGACCAACTTGGAGAGGTCAAACTTAATGCTATGTAAGTTGCTTGACCCCACTCCTTTCGGTTTAAACGTTATTGAAGGGATTTTGCAAAGACAAAAACAATTGTCATAATACACATTTCTTATTTAAGCACATGGATCATGAAATAGCCTTTAAATTTAACTGGAGAACTAGATTGCAACAAATTAAATTCAATATCATCAAGGCATATATGTGGACTACTGACAATCATTTAAAACAAATGGCTAAAAACTTCAAACTTCTAGTTTTTTAATCTTTATCAATGTTCCTATTAGAATGGATGCACACAAGACCTAAATTTATATTGAAAACACAAGTTCATGGAATGGTTTTGTAGCTCATAACATTTGCACATGCACCCAAAGCCAACAACATTCATCAAATTGTTAGATTGTTGAAATTTAATTAGCATCATAAAAATTCAATCATAGCAAAATGTGAAAACTTGATAAAATTATTGTTGCCTTTAGAGAAGTTGTAGTTTCAATGCTTAACGACATGTTACCACAACTAATGTTCATTGAATTGAACGTAAATACAACAAATTGCACCTACTTTTTAATTCTTGAAAAGAACTTGTCTTTTTTTCCATTACACAACATTGATATTACATTCCCAATTTCTTTTAGATTATAATCAAGATACTTGTTCACCCAAGAAAATGAACTTGGAAATGTCTTTGAAATTGTTGCAATTGCAACCATCATTGATTTCTTGGGGGTTTTCTAAGCTCAACCTTTTAGAATATACATGATAAACATAAAGAATTGAACTTTAAGCAACATATTTGAGATTTCTGTCCTAGAAGATTTGTAAGTTTTACTTCTTTTTTGGGTGAACATCAAGGATAAGACTAACAACTTGCCTAATAGATCCTTTCATGGTCATTATAACTTTAATATAAAGTCTAATTCTATTCACATGTGGTTAACAAATAGATGCACTTCAAATGAATGCCTAGGTTAACAAATACTTTAATATACTAACTATGGTTTAGAGCAAGTGAAATAATTACTAGTGAACGTGCTTTGCCAAAAAGTATATGATTGAAAATATCATGCACTCAAATAGATCTTCTTGAGTTTGGAGTAAGATGATCACCTACAACCCATGGGAAGAGTTGCACCAACAAAATTTTGTGATCATTGCTACAAAATAAACCATCAATGATTTCTTTGGGTTTTATAAGCTTGACTTTCTAGAAAATACATGACGCTTCAATTATAGCCCATGGGAAGAACTGTAACAACAAAACTTAGTGATCATTGCTGTAAAATAAGACTTAACATTTCAGTTACTTAATTCCAACAAACCTTGACAATAGACTTTCCAAGAAATGATAAAAAAATAAACCTCATTATGTAGAAATGTTGTGGTGACAACTATTTGTGATCAATAAAAATTGCTGGTCCATACTATCACTAATGTTTTCACTCGGAAGAATAATACATTTTCATATAAAGCTTTAAAGAATGACATAAATTTCACAAAGTCATTCAAGCACTCATGCCTACTATACAAGTTTGTTAAAGATCATAAAAGCTTAAAATGTAGGTCAAGCATAAGCCTTCAAATCACAAAAAAATGTATAAAACATTTATTTGGGGTGTAATACACTAGTAGAAAATGGCCAATTTTGCAACTTGTCCATGTGACTAATTTTTAGTTGCAAGCAACATTTGCAACTAAAATCTTAATAGCTACATTGACAATAGTTACAAACGACAACAAATTTTGGATGAAAAAAAGTCAATGAAATACGTCTTCATTCTTTGACTAGCCATATACGTATTATCGCTTGCAATTAAAATGTGACCTTTTGTTGAACAATGGGAACAAATTATGTGTTACCATGTGTCCCAATTCTTAAGCATTAAAAATATTTTATTATTATTTTGAAATAATCTAAGACATTTAATTTTTATGTTTGGATGGTTTAGATTGTGACATGTGGTGCAATAAAAATTTGCCACATGGCATATTAATTGAAATTTTCCAAATTAAATTTAAATCAATATTTAGGTATGTAGGTTGAACTAAATACCTCCCTACTTATATACCTACCTACCCATTTAGGATAAACATTTATCAAGATAAGACGTATTTACCTACCTATGCCAAATACCTATTTCGGTAGGTAGGTAGAAAAGTAAGTAGGTAAGTTAGGGAACTAGGTAGTAAGGTGTAAGTACATGAATATTTATATTTTATTTTGGGTTAAGTCATTTTATTGACTCATCCCATATTCCCATATTTTTAAATATGAAAATCTAAGACAAAAAACCTTGTTTATATATTTTTCAAGATGAAAATGAATAGCCAAAACATATGGGATAAATTTTTTAATTGCAAGTCATTTGTGACTAAACATTAATAGTTGTAAACGATTTGCAACTAAATGTTTTTATCCCATATGTTTTGGTTTTCATTTTCATTTTGAAAAGTATATAATTTAGTAGGTAAGTGACAACTAATTAGCTAACTAACTAACTAATAAATTTATAATTATTTAATGAATAAAATATAATAAATAAATAAATAAACTTGCTAATTAATTATATTTAGTAATAATCAACAATATTTTATGATTATTAAATTGATTATATTATTATTTAGTTTTAAATATATATTAACTATAATAATCTATCAACCAATTTAATTAACTAGTAATTGGTTAATATTGAAAAAATTAGTTAATTATTAATAACTAATAAATTGTTATCTCATAACCAAACAAATTAATATATTAACTGAGATATTCAGTATTTAGTAATTATCAACTATTAATTATAAATATTGAATACTAGTTTTTAAATATCTAATAATACAATTAAAACATAGCCTAGGCTAACTATTTTATTATAATTATTCCCATAATTATTTTCATTTATTTAGTTAGTAATAAATATAAATGTAAATATTTAATAGTAACAATAACATTAATTCAATTATTGTTGTAGCTAGTTGGTAGCCAAGGTTAACTATTTTATTTTTATTATTCATATTATCATTTCACTCACTAAAAGTATTTATGAAATATTACAATAAATATTTTATATCTTTATTAAGTATATTTTTCCTTCAAAAATGATTTCTGCATTTGTATAATAATTTATTAGATTTCCATTTTAACTAATACAGTAATTATTATAAAATAATAGAATAATAAAACTGAGAATAAAAATTAAATATCAGTAATTGGTCATAATCATTTAATTATTAATAAATAATAAATATCAATTATAAACTTGAAATATATAAAACTTAAAACTATATATTAATATTTCCTACTAAATATTATATTAATCAAATAATACTTCATAATTGATTACTTATAATAATAATAATAATAATAATAATGTAATTTGTAGCTAGCCTAGGTTAGCTATTATTATTATTAATTATTAAATCACTTGTTAGAGTTATTATATTTTATTATAATTTTTTATAATTTTTCAATAAATAAAAAATAATTTTAAATAAGTACATTAGTCATTTGAAAATTATTTTATAATAGTAGAATAATAGAATAATCTTTTAATAATTACTTCAGTAAATATATAATTATTTTTCCTATCATGATAATATCATCATCATCATCATCATCATCATTATGTAATAAAATTTTATTATTCTAAAATTTTAATCACATGTAATTAATACAATTATATAATGTAATAATAATAATAATAAATGTGATTTGTAATAATTTTAAGAAGTATAATGAGATGGTTCAAATAAACTTGTAATATGGGCATAATATATTTAGCAAATATTTTACATAAAATTTTAATATACTCAAAATATACACTATTTAGTGTAACCATAATCAAGGCCATTTATGTTAATAATAATATTTGAATACATATATAATATGGTTGTTCATAGAAATTCAAAATATACATTTAAAAATCTTAATACACCCAACTATATTATTTAGAATTCACAAAATACACCTTTGTATACTCATAGGGTTGTAACTAAATTGGTCACATTTGCAACTAATGGGACATAAATTGTTCTTCTTGGATGAAAATTAAACTAAATGTTCACATGGAAGGATGAACACCAATTGCAAACTAGTTGCATTATAGTCACAACTTTGACCAACACAAAAAATAATTGCAAAAATGTCCAAATGTAGTTGCGAATAACTAATAGTTGCATGTAGTCACAAATAGAGTGGTTACATTTTGGCCAATTTCTACTAGTGAATAGCTAAGGCTTACCAACCTTTTGTTGCTATTACATATGGTGTGCTTTCCATTGACTCAAGATGCTTCCCAACTCATGTTCCTTGGATGCTTCCAAGTTCATGCTCCTTGTATGCTTCTGAGCTCACGTTCATTTTCAAAAAAGTTCACAAAGTTGTCTCAACGCATTTTCATGATGTCTGTTGATGTCCATTGATGTTGACAACCAATTAAAGTGACTAGTCGCAAATTGCAATTAATCAGTCAATAATTGTTAATAATAATTAATGGGCGTTATCCCCTTCCCATGTGTATTAATTGAAAACTTGAACACAACAACAATATAATTTATATTGAAATTGATGGATTTAAAAACCCTATCTTGACTTCACGTTGGTGGGAAAAGTAGGTGGGAAAAATAGGTGGTGAATTTTACCCTATGAAAATTGTATAGTGTGTACTCCAATAAAAATTACATTTTTTTGCCCCAAATATAGCATTGTAGTGTGCTTTCACTTGGTTGCCAAATGTTAACATGTTTTTCTATTCCCAATAAGTTTTCAACTTTTAAATTTTCTAGCAACAAATTCTTAAAACAATAATAGGTACATTAACCTTAAAATTTTTAAATCTATGTACAATTCTTAAAATGACATGTACTCAAATTGCACATAATTTCAAAAAATGTTGCTAAAACAAAAATGCTTTCATATTCAATGAAAGAGGAATACAAAATCAAATAATATAAAAAAATCCTTTAAACTAAATTTGTCTTTTTAATCTTATACTAAGTAATTCAAAATTTAAACAATCATAACAAACCATTTAAATAGTCATTAATCAGTACTTAATTAATAGTCCAAAAACTACACCTTATTTAACCACATGTTTCACTAGTTTTGCCAACCTATTGTGTAGATTACTAGTTGATTAACAATTTGTCAACCTGTCTACTAACCTAATATAATGTTCCCTATCATTTCTATAGCTACTTAGGTTAATGCCACATGTTAGGTTAATATAATAGGTTAGTTAGATCACATGTTACATATAACAACATGCCTAAACCCATAACATATTATGTTACATGATATTTAATTTGGGTAACAATGTAGTTTTCGAAGCCATCGTTCAATTTTTGATATGTTTGGTTTAAGCAGTTTGAAGGCAATTTAAGCGAGAATCCAAGAATAACATAACTTCCTTAAGGTGATGTCTTAAGTAAACATTTCCTTTCTTTGTTTCAATTATGTTTTCCATTTCTTTCATTTCACATTCATTCAATTATTTATTTTTGTCTTATATTTTGTCAAAGTTTGTAGTTTGGGGAAATTTTAATTATTCATGTATGTTTGTAGTCGATTTCAATCTTTGTTTATAGATTGCATAAAGGCATTTGTAGTTTTAATAGGTAGAAAATCATGTTGTCGATTGGGTTCTCTATTTAGAGAGGCAAAAGATGCATGTGGATATTTGACTTTTAATCTAAAAGGTTAGACGGTTCCTTAATTTTGGGTTGTTTGTAGAGTTGAATTTCAGTTTTAGTAGCTCATATTCTAAATTCCTATATGTACAACAACATAGTTTTTGATATTTGGATTTGTATGAAATCAATAAATTGATAATCATTGTTTTTTCATGCACTTGAAGTTTATATTGGTTGTCGGCTCCATAGGGTGAAATTCATATTTCATAATATGCAAATTCCTTCCTACTCAAGGTTAAATGTTCAATGTATATGCCATAATACGTTTCAAGCTAGGATTATCATACCCATTGGTGGCCACCAGATGATATTTCTGCTATTACTTTCTAATAGATAACTTTTTTCAATTATTTAATGGCCCCCAAGCTTTTGTGTTCAATGTTCCACCAATGATTTATTATATACATGAACTATAGCTATTGTAAATTCTTTTTTTGCTACTCCACAAAATTGAATGGCATAGTAAGTATTTCAAATTGTGTCTTTTGATTTTGCCATTGAATTGCTTGCTAAATGTTTTATTGATTTTGGTGGGCACCACGAAAACTTGGCAATGTTATCTAATGCTTTAATTCTTTTCCCTGTTTTAAAGGTCTTCGAATTTTTTAATTCTAGTGGCCATTGGGTTCATCTATTGTCATGTATGTTAATTGTTATGATGGTGAAAAAAACTATTCTTATGAGAATTTGTCGTTTCAACACTTTGTTTGGTGCCCACCAACTTGAAGATGTTATTCTATTTTTCTTTTAACTCTCAAAATTGATTGTTTATATTTTCAAACTATTTCAAAGTCCTAAATTAATTAAATATGTGTTAAATACATCATAAGAGGAAAGATGATGAGCAATGGCAACAACCTAGGAGAGACCTGCAGTTGTCTTATTCTGAGGCATGATAAGTAGAAGCTATGGGGACTCAACTAAATCAAAAGGGGAATTGTTACATATATAGGATGAAAGGAGGTGAACGCTTTCTCAATGAAGCCCTAATGGATGACGAGATAGTTCTTGTTGCCGAAAGAAGAAAATGACAAAAAGTTGGACGGTTGATGGGTTTTTGTGTGATGGTGTTTGTTTGTTGTAGGTTAATGAGGATTGGGAGTTCTATGTTTTGAGTTGCTGAAGATATGTTGTGATGGCGAAAGAGCAAACTTGTTTGTTGTGACGCCATGATTGATGAATTCTTGCTATAGTGAAACATGCTGGATGGTCTTTTGGCAAGGTCTGAGGAGAACACGGGAGATGGGGGGAGATAAGTAACAAATTATGAAAAGCTAAGTATTAAGCTCTTAATTGTTTAGATGCTGGAATGTTAAAAAAAGAAAGATGTTTTCTGTTTGCTGTTGTGTGGAAGAAGAATCCTTCACTTGATTAATTTGTTTTCTTGAAGCACTTGAGTTTCGCTTAGCATTGTGCTTCAAAGTAGATGTAGATTTAATAGTTGAGCATAGGGGCTGAATCATGAAAATGATGAGAGGCTCAAAGGGTGTCATAAGTGGCCTCTGTGGCTAAGTCTGTGTTTGGGTTTTATACATGGTTTTTCAATTCTGCGTGTGTTTTTGATGTTGTGATAAAGAGTACCCAAAATCTTTTGGAGCTCCGAGGTTGTAGTTGTGGTTTTGAAGTCCAACATAGTGCAAACTTACGGGATTCTGGAGCTCTGTTTCACCCTTGTAATAATCCAGCATAGCTTGTCAGAATAAAAATTTGTAGGGTGTGTAGAAGACACAGTGTGTGGCTGAGGGGATAGGGCTGGTCATGAATAAGTTTATGCATTGTGAAGTGTTCTGTTGTGTTTGTTTTAGTCCAGGGCAGAATGTGGAAATGTATTAGTCTGTGAGGTGGTGTCGATGTCAATTCATTGTGGGCCAGCCTCTGAAGGGACCAATTACTAGTAAGTATGGAGCACCAAAGAGCACCAGGCGGTGGGAGCTCTCTGTCTGGACGCGTATCAGAGAAAACCATGATCCTGTTGTCCGAATGCTCCTTTTTTTAGTCAATTCTTAAGTGCTTCCAAATTCTAATGATGGAGATTTGCTCTGCTACTGCAGATTCTTAGACCACGAGGCTTGATGAATTCGTTCTGGTCTCTCGAAGGATAAGGAAAGCGGGGCATGGCGCTCACGCTTCCTCCCCAACGGACAGAAAGTGCTCACCGACTGCCAACGGCTCTTTGGATTTTGCATCGCTCGAGCTCTATGCAGCTCCAGCCAAGCTGATCTCCCCTACTCTGGGAGAGGAGATCGGCAAGGAGGGAGGAAATGCAGGCTTGGACCAGGCGACTTCGGTCGCCTCCCAGGATCGTTCAAGACTCCAGCAACAAGGCAAGGAGGCGAAAGCTCTTTAGCCCAGGAGCTATGGCGGACTTCGAAGAGAACTTCCTCAACGGTCATCAACACTCATCATTCCGCTGGATGTCGCATTGAAGCCTCGAGAGAGCGAGACCGAAGGTGCGGAAGGATCGCACACCCATCAGGTACCTTCGAAAGGAGATCCTTCCCATCCCCGCAAGTCATAAGTCTATTCTGTATTTGTTGGTCCTGGAAGAAGCTCGGAGGGCTTGGACATCGCCGTTGCTAGGTAATCGAAGAGGATTGACCTCTCCACGGCCAGGGCAAAGGCGCCGAGAGTGAGGAACTCGTTGCGAAAAAATTCGACAAGCTCAGTGATCACCCCC
>Ga0116230_10007366_pt1 | contig 10871 bp, 13 predicted proteins | sample S1TSphfallax_3_FD_88678 | JGI IMG/M metagenome (GOLD analysis project Ga0116230, IMG submission 88678) | Host-associated microbial communities from peat moss isolated from Minnesota, USA - S1T2_Fd - Sphagnum fallax MG | ecosystem: Host-associated > Plants > Peat moss > Unclassified | place...
AGCTAATTCAACCCAAAAAGTAGAGTAAGTGATGTGATTTGGTGAATATTTCAAGAGTTGGAAACAATCATATGTAATCCTGTCTTGATGAAGCCGGTCTGGAAGAATTGCTCAAATCATATATATCTCAAGACTTTCAGATTCTAAGAAAGAAAGAGGAAGAATCTAAGATAGATTCATTCCTGATCTTTCAGCTGTGGAATGTTGCAGTCTGATGAGGAGTTTGTAAGCAAATCATCAAGTGAAGACGAGAGATCTGAGCTCAAATTGATAGACAGATAATATCACTGTCTAGATCCTTAGGAAGAAGTTCAGATCAAGTTATGAAACCTGATGATGGGTGTACCCACAAATGTTTTTTAGAGTGGGAAAGCAGAAGAATGCGGCATTTGGGTTTTGGAGATCCAGGCAGGGCGCATATGCCATACAGTATATCCTCAAAGCATATCCCTCAGGACAACGTTCTGCAGCTTTTCCAGGCGCTTAGGACGAGGATATTCATGGCAGGAGCTTATGCTGCTCACGGGGATTCCCATCTTCTAGTCTGCTGTAGACTTCAGGTGCTGCGAGATCTCTTCTTCTTATTCAAATCCAGAAGGGATCATATGGTAGTAGTGTTGGAGAAGGAGGAGGAGGAAGAAGAGGAGGTCGATGGTGAATCCAGTCGGCGCCACCCAGCAGCAGCTGACGCCGACTTTATCCCAGGGTTCGTTGGAGAGAACAAGCTGCACGTTAGATGAGAAACAGCAAGCAGGATGTTCAAGTATAAGTAGGAGATTCAGCGGAATCGGTAGCAGCAGCAGCAGCAGTAGTGCAGGGAGCGGATCATCCGCAAGTGACGACTGCCATTCAAGCCGCGTGATTTGGGTTGTGGGGATCAATGGAGGTACCGACAAGGATCATGCGCATGCGGGTCTCAAACACATCTTCCAGCAAATCGTTGGACCAGGAGACCATATCTTCGCACTTGTCCTCTTTGACAATATCCCATCAGAATGTATGCAGCTCAATACCAATTTCTTGGTCTTCTCCATGTTCCATTTTTTATGTTAAATCTCTGATTCTTCCCATGAATCCACCGGCTTGCTTGCTACTACAAAACATCTCTATAATTTGTCCAAGCAGATCATGTCTAAAGCCCTGGCAGAGAAGGAAAAAACTGGTCATCATGTGAAGCAAGTGATGGACATACTTGCCTTCAGATGTCACAAGCGTCATGATCTTTGAAGCTACTGAGCATCATGGTGCTTCTTCTGAATCTTTTCTTCTTTCAGCTGAACTAGTATATAGAAAATTTCTTGCTCTTCTTCTTGCACACTATCAAGAAGAAGCAAAACAACACTGAATTCTCGACTTGAAGCAGAAATATCATACATGAATCTCCATCTTGACAATGAGATTTGTGAGATTTGCATCAGTATGTCATTATGAAATTCAGTGAGCAATTTGCAAAGTACGTGAAATCTAGGTTGTCATTCCATCAGAGAGAACACTGTGAAAATTCTCAACTTTTTAAGCACAGAATTATACATAGTTATCTTACTGTGTCTCAATGAAATTCAGTGTGCAATTTGAGAAGTATCAAAAACCTCTAGAGGTTGTCATTCCATTAGACAATTCTGCAAAAATTCTCAAACTTTCAACCAAAATATCATTCATTGATTTCTTAATCAATGTCGATGAGATTTAGTGTGCAATTTGCAAAATCTAGGTTGTCATTCAGTGGGTGTTGGAATTTTCTATCATACAATTCTGCAAAAATCCTTAACTTTCAACAACAAAATCATGCATAGATTTCTTAGTGTATGTCAATGAGATCGACTGTGCAATTTGCAAAGTACCCCTAATCTAGGTTGTCATTCAGTGGGTGTTGAACTTTTTCTATCAGACAATTGTACAAAAATTCTCAACTTTCAACCCTAAAATTATACATAGATTGCTTAGAATATGTCAATGAAATTCAGTGTGCTATTTTCTGGGTTGTTATTATTTGGTGGTGTTTTAATTTCGACTTGAGAAATTTTGTGTAGCATCTAACTAATGACTTTTACTCATGTGGACAGAATGTAAATTTATTTTTCTTATTATTATTGTATAAAACTCAGATGTTCCCACAAGTTGTATCTAATTAGATGTTATATATGGTGCAGTGGGAATCACCTTTGCTTTCACCCGGGATGGCTTCAGAAGCACTGCTGAGCGCAAAATGCTCAAGTGGTTAAGTGAAAAACTCAACTTGTGGCGAGGATATTTGCAAAATTTGGGTGTACATTGCAGGGAAAAAAATGTAAACTTTCTTCTTACTCCTCTGCCCAATCCTCCCTCTAGTCTTTGATGATAAGAATAATTTTATAAAAAAAAAAGTATATATGTATGTATGTATATATGTACAAGTATTGGTCTGATATCGACTTTTGAACATTCTAGTTGGTCCTAGTATTGAGTTTAAGACTGACACCCATCTTGTTTGGTTTGGTTACTTATGAGATTCCTAGTATGAAATTGAAAGACTTTCACTCTTTTTCTCACATTTGGAAGCAATGAGTTGAAAATGGTTTGGTTTGGTTTGGTTCTTGAGCTTTTCTGCTTGTAGGTTACATTGGAACTTCGAGTATGTGCTGCACATTCATTGGGTGAAACAGCTGTTCGAGAGGCGCAATTTCTCCAAGCTACAGACATAATCTTGGAAAGGTGACCTTGGTTCATTCCTCTTCTTGATTTGCATATATTGATCAATGAACTTGTAAGAAATATGACAAAATTCCTATATTCATGGGTTGTTAGAAGGATTTTTATTTTTACTTTTTCAAAAATTTCCCCAGATTTTGTGGTTTTTAAAGTTTGGTGAAATTTTCCAAAATTTCATCATTTTTTTCTGAATTTACACTGAAAGAAAAATAAATTCCAAATTTTTTGGTAACCACAATGTGAAATTTTGACAAAAAGAAAATGTTAGATAATACTAGGAATGTAAATAAAAGGCCCCATATACAAAAATAATTCAGCTAGTTGCCAAAGGGTGGTTTTGCAACTCATGGCCACTTATACTTGAGAGAGTTGAAGTTGATCAACCATGACCATCTTTTCGGGATTGTAGTGTTTACCTATATGCACCATGCCAATGTAGTAGGAAAGAAGTCATAAGTAAAGGGGCTCTTTTCTTTTGTAGACCATGAAAGGACCTTTAGAAAACCCAATCCCTAAAGGAGGCCTTTGTCATTTGACATTTCTTCAATTTAGTCACCTTCTTGTATCACTCTTTCAAGAAGGGATTATTCTGTCCATTACTAAGAGAACAACAAACAAATGATGCATCCTCAATTTTTGAGTTTGTTCTCCTAACGTCCCATAAAGACTAGCTTAGATTATGTGTAAAGTCATAAGAATGGTGGAATTAAATTAAATAAAAAATGGTGGAATTTGTTCTAACTATGTTCTATGCTTGGAACTCATTGTTGCCAAGAGATTGATTATGCAACATGGCGGGTTTACTAATTAAGTACTTCTTGTGGGCGGTTGACAGAAATGATGGTAATGATTCAACAACTAGAAAGATTGCAAAACTCCTTAGTGAAAAGACCCAGGCTAGGGTTGGGTTGATGCAGAAGCGGCAAACTTCAAACAAGCTTGAGGCAGTCTTACAAGTGCCAGAAAATCGGCAGCCCCACGACTTTGGCTCTCATGAACTAACGCTGAGTCTTGATAAACAAACTTTGATTAGTAACATGTTGAATGGGTTACATGTAGTTTGCCTAGAATCAGAGGACCCATATTACCTTTCAATAAGCATAGATTTATCGTCTGGAATCTCAAAATGAGTGGTTTTTTTTTTCATTTTTGTTGCATTGTTTCCATTTGTTAGGTTATGAACCCAAGAATTAGTTTGTATATAGAAATGCCTACAAATTGGAATTCTTTAGAGCATCCCCATCAACACATTGCACAATATGTTTTAGTTGAAGAATAGTAAAAAATTTATGTCAATTTGGGGTAGTAAACTGGCTTGAGGCCAATATTTGTGCACAAGATGCAGTGCAATTTCCAAGCCCTATATACAATTACCCTTGATTGGTCAGATATAATGATTGGTCTAGGTGGTTTGTTATTGGTAGTCTCCCACTTTTTGCGGTACCAAATTTCATGTTTATTAGTGGAGATGGAGAACTCATAAGTAAGCAAGATGTCTTCGATGTGAGAAATACTCTTGAAGGCTCAAATATCAAGCATGGGTGGTGCCGCTTTTCAATGTTTAAATTGCAGTGATTAAGATACAATGAGAAATATTTCCTTCCTAAATCAAACTATCAGAGTCATTGCTAACTCATGTTTAGTACAAGGCTTATTTTTAAAAAATAGTGTGACTTTTATGAAAAACCTTTTTCCCCCATACAAAAGAGAAAATCTCTAAGTTCATAAAATCACATTCTTTAAAAGGTTACTAATATTGTCCAAATCCATGTTTATTTATTATAAGATGTGTATTTCAACATCATTGAAATTCCAAAATTCCAATTCTGCTTATACCCTAATACACTACCTTGGTTGATTCAACACTAATTATATTACTTTCAGAAGTAATGAAAGTTTCAAATATTATCTTTTTGAAATTAAAAACGTTTGTGATGTAAATTATTGATTTTTCAAGAATAATGTATTTGTCGAAATGAAAAGTTCAAAATAAATCAATTATTCAACAAACATCTGTTGAAGCAGCCAAGGTCCTACAGTAACCATGAAACAAAAATCAGATATTAAAATGAGTAGAAATATGTTTAAAAGATTGATATTCTTTTGCACTTCAAAAACCCAGCTTTGGAAATGCAATGTTTGGGAGGATGTAAAATTCCCACAATGAAACTAAGAATCTTCTACTTCTTTTTTGACTAAAAACCCATTTTTGAAATCGCCTTGTTGAAAGTGCCCTTCAATTCACAAGGTTAGATAAGTGTCAAGCATATACATAGGAGCTACTGTGATAATCCACTTCATCACCATCACCAAATGAGACTATAACAAGAGTAAAAAGTACAATGCCCAAGCTCAAAGGAAGTAGCTAGTGCTTTCTAGCAAATCCAACAAGCACAAGCAAACATGAATTGCCATACGTAATATGACCTCACAATTGTGCTCCTCCTTAATTCCTTTGAAATTGTGCAGAGCAATCTGGTCACTGCTGACATTGGTGGTCCATCAGCTCTCAACATTTAATAACACCCAATTACTCAAACATTTACAAATTGGTATCCTGGAACAACCCATCAGTAGAAATCCTCAAAGTTGCTGCTTCCCGTAGGAGTCCTCTCACAACGCTCACCAGTTCAGATAATCTGTCTTATCAGGAGAATGTACTGGGTGTTTTTATGAGTCAGAAGAGGGCCAAAGTTGCTCAGATAGATGCCCACCCATCTCCATTTGCCATGCCCGGTCCACCAAGGGTGCCAATTCTCTGCAACAAACAGATAGAAGCCACTTAGACCTCTGGGGAAAAAATGACTAGGGAAAGAGCAGCTAGCTGAGCTTTTCTGGATGGAAGGAACATGCGATGTACACATACTGGTGATCAGAAATTACTACAAAGAGAGTTGAGAATAGTACTTGAGGTCATGACTGACCACAATCAGTGTACGCTCTCCTTTTAGTGACCATAGCAAGTTGACCACATCTGCCCTTGCTTTCCAATCTGTCCATCAGGTTCCAACTAATTAGCATTCCTCCTGCTTCATGCGCTTAAAGGTGATGAAATTTCCAACCATACTCATCATCATAAATTCCTGCAAACTCCCACGATGTTTCCCTTTTGGATGTTTCCCTTCTGGTTCTTCATCATTTTGTCATGCTCACAACACACTTGCAGCATCAAGGTAAAGTTCTGATATGTTTTCTCTAGTGAGGTAGAAACACCAACCTAGACCCGCCAGTGGCTCGTCCAGTAGCAGCAAATCAGGCATCCGCACCTGTCATTAAAAACAAAACATATGTCAACAACCTGTTGTCATCCAGCTTATCATTTGATCTATTGACAACCAGATTACACTTTGCATGTCAAAAAATGAAAGTACAAAGTAGGTATTGGGCACTTCATACTTAATCATAGCCTAAAATCAAACACCATGACTACTACAACTATCACACCTCTTGTATAATAACAGTACACACAAATATCATTTGTGATCAGGTTATAAGGGATACTAAAGTGGAAGGCAATCACCAGCTGCACAGCCAGAGCTAGCCGACGTTTATATCCATCACTCAAAGTCCTTGGATTTTTATCAAAAGGGATGTCTGCCATGCCCACCTGTAAAACAAACATCAGCTTCGATCAATAAACCTACACACACAACCCCCAACTCTACCAAAGCATTTGCCTATGGACCAATCAACCATACCCATCACTATATTCTGAGGAGAATAATCATGATGACAGCTTTGCCTATGAGCTTTGCAGTGACTGAGTGTGATCCTAACAAAACAAGAGCTCAGGAATCTCACAACCCTTGTCATTGACTATGAAAGTGGATGTCAAGAGATAGAACAGGATTCAGGAAATACTGCAAAGACAGCAGCTTGTAGGCGCATGGCAAGCTGCTGCCGCAACAACATGTCTTCAGCTCTTCGAGACCATCCAAATGTGAGCTCTTCCAATACAGTGTCTGCCAAAAAATAGCTGTCCACATACACAATTATATGTCAAACTCTAAAAACCTGCCATACAACGCTCAAACAGTTGGGTGTACTCCTTAACTCAACAGATCTGCAACCCAGTGAGAGCATAGAGTGTATTCTTTGTCTAGGAAAAAAGAGATTCAGTTGTGACCTGTACTGAAGGCCAAAGATCAGCAATACAGAATAATGTTATGTACATGACTTGCAGCTGAAGTATTCAGCAACAACTTGGATTTGCAAAGAATGGGACCTTTGAAAAACTCCTGATTCTCCAGCAGGCTAGAAAGTGATAGAAGGTAATCACTACCCTAGCTACAGTAGTAAAGGATGATGATGATAAGGCATCTATTACCGCTCAGGAAATTGGAACACAATCCCAGCTTGTGAAGCTAGAGATCTTTCAGAGCTGTCTCTCCCAATCCTTATAGAGCCTTCTGTTGGTGTGGCTAACCCTGCTAATACCTGCACACCGATGAGAGTGGTGGTTCAACCTCTTCTTCATGAAAAAATCCTTGCAATTGCGTTGTTGCTCTAACAGGTTCAATCACTATGTGATCACAAAGGATAAATTCAGAGTTAGCAGCATATCTTGAAAGCACCTCAATGTCTGGACACACTGAAAAAACAAATCCCCAAAAAGTTGCAGTCAAAATAACTTGTTTCATAAATTGCCATTTTCCATTGTTGTTCTGAGATTGGGTTAGATGCTCAAGGTGGTTGCAAAGATTACAGAACAAAACTTGCCTGGAGAAGGGTGGTCTTGCCACTACCACTGCGTCCATAAATGAGACCTAAACTGCCCCATAGTCATCCACATCAACAACACAGATGCATCAAATCCAGTCAAATTCAATGGAATTCGAAGTGAGCCATTCAATGTAGCAAGAGAAAAAAATCTAAAGTCAAACTCAGCAAGAGAAAGTGCAAGAGAAGTAGAGCTTGAAACTGACACACATTTCGACCCTAATACTTACATTCTTCATCAATGCATACCTTTTGTCAGGGAGAGACAAAGAGACATTGTTGAGGAGATTGAGTTGAGTGCCAGGTGGTCTATAGCTGACACCTTCCACCTGAGAAAATCCCCACCACCCCCACCCAAAATATAACATGATTTCTCTAGATGGTGTCAGCAATGGATCCTGTATCCAAGAAATGGGTATTGGGAAGAAAATTTCAGCATTAAGGAGATTTTCAGAATCCTCAACTTTGAAATAAAACTCTTGAGCAAAACAGATGAACAAGTTATGTGAAGAGGATATGTGTGGGACAAAAAGCACAAGAAAGAAAAGAATCCGAATTCAGTCATCTGTTGGTTGAGAAAACCTCAAAACGTTTTGTACTCGGATGCAATTGCAGAGAGAAAATTGAATGAGATTGCAGAGAGAAACTGAATGAGATTACAGGGAGAAAACCAAATGAGATTGCAGAAGAATACATACTGAGAGTGCTTTGAAGATATACCACAGAAAGCTTTGAAGGTATCCATCCTCATCGTGAAAAGAAAGAGAAAAGAGGATGCAAGGAAGGTTTGCAGAAACTGAGAGGACATTGCAGACCTGCACAAAGGGATGGGCAGAATTGGGTGTGGTTTTTCCGTCGTTGTCAACGACTCCTGTGTGTGTCAATGCTGCTTGACAAATGACTACCTTCTTCATCATCGTCATCATCCCCCTCCTCCTCCTCCAGTGTAATCCTTGTGAGCATTTCACCTTCTCTGCTGATTCTTCTCTTGAATGATGCAGCTTGCTAAAAGAATCAACGGAACTCGGATTTCTATAATAAACTCCTGTCTCATGATTATAATAATCTGGGAGTTTCAAGATGCTTGCAAGGGAAGATGCTTTGAAAATCGGTGACTGCGGCAATGGATGCATGATGATTATTTTTCGTATTATCTCACACAGAAAAAAAGCTTCTACCACCCAATTTCCCCCAAAAACCTCCAAAACTGAGAGCTCAAGTTCTCCTTCCAATTAGAAATTCCTCAGGAAATGGGTTCCTCAGCTGCTTGCTGCAAATCCATCTAGAAAACTTTTTTTCCCCTCATTGAGTGCAGCACCACCCTAAGAGAGCAAACCACCCCAACACAAGTGTACGCCGGTCTTGAAATCCCTAAACCCTAATCCGGTGAGAGAAGATTGTCAGCAGTATACCCTGATGCCCTAATCATGTCGCGACGCAACAAGGCTCGAGCTTGGTTTCTTTAGAAGAAGAAGGTGCAAATGGTTGTTGGGTGGAGGAAGAAATCATCCGAAGACGATGTTTCTTCTTGTCCTTCAATGGGTTGCTGAAAGCTTCGTATTGTAAATACGACAGTACCTTAGTCGAAAGTCGCGATGGTAGAGAACTTGGAGAAGAAGTACAAAGAGATTCTCAAGTGGGGTGCGTTGCAAGGGATCACAGACACCCCGTTTCCGTCATCTCCTTCATCATCACCACCATCGTCGTCGTCGTCATCGTATCGTCCCGACTTTGAACAGCAGCAAGAACAATCTTCTTGTTTGGGGTTTTCTCTGGAGATCGCTGTTTTTTCAGATTCCGAGGGCGGGTGTGTGACTGAGTGTTCTCTCCTCAAGTTCCTTGTGTATTGGAAGTCCCATTTCCCTGACCTGCGAGAGATTGACTGACGCTGATGGGTTTTTGAGAAGCTCTGGATCCTGAGGAATTGCTTCTCGACCTAATCCTGCTGACATTGGGTTTCTTCCTTAAGTTTTTCGTTTTTTGGTTTTTCCAGGAGGGGACTTGCAGCAACAAGGGATCTGAAGAAGGGAGAGATAATACTCCGGGTTCCTAAAGGAGCACTTCTAAGTGTCCACAGTGCTCAACAGGACAAGAAACTGGCAGAAGCTCTTGTGTCTTATCCTTCCTTGTCTTCTACACAGGTTAGATTCTCACAAAGACCTCAAGGAAAAAAAACACAACCCCTGCTGTTATGTGAAAGAAACAGGAGAGTGCTAAACAGGGCAGAGAAACTTACAGAAGCTCTTCTTGTGTTCCTTGTCTTCTACACAGCTTAGATTCTCACCAAAAACCTCAAGAAAAAAGGGGGAAAAACCCTGCTTATTTGTGAAAGAAGCAGGAAATTTTAAGTATCCAGAGTGCTTCACATGACAAGAAGCTGGCAGAAGCTCTCCTGTGTCTCATCCTTCCTTGTCTTCTACACATGTTAGATTTTCACGAAAGGTGGTTGTTGTTGTTGTTGTGGACACTTTCTCTCTACAAATCTCATAGCTAGACTTTTGATCACCTCCCTCAGGTGCTGTGTGTTCATTTGCTGAGGGAAGTGGCAAAGGGGCGGACAAGTGCATGGTATCCATATCTGGTGCATCTTCCTCGACTCCATCACACATTAGCGCATTATACAACATCTGTGGAGTCTCAAGCACTGCAGGTAGAGCAACAAGATTTTTTTTAAATTTTGAAACTGCAATCGATTTCAGACACAACCAGTCAATTGTGAGTGATGAAATATGTCTACGAAAGGTCTCCATTGCTTGACAAACTTTAGGTTTTACTACTCTGCACTTGGCTGTTTGCTTCCCAAGTCTGTGTCCTGAGTTCTTCTTGCAACAGAAACTCAGAACACAGATTTTCTATAATTGTGTTTTGCTTGAAATCTTGGGTGGATTACTATTTACTTATCAACACACAGTCAGGAGCTAATGAAGCCAGTGTGGGTAGTATTCATACAGAGCTTTGTCACTGACTGCTATTCATTCTTGATGAAGGTGAAGAGTCCAACGCATGGTGTCATGTACTTAATTGCTATGGAGAGTTTCCTTTTTTACAATCTTGTCAAAAGATGATGCAGCAATTTATCACATTTTCAGCAGAAGTTCATCAATTCTGATGGCTTGGGTTTGCAAACCATTACCAGGTGGAGGAGGCAGTGTGGGTGGCAGAGAGGGCAGCAGAGACAGTTCGTCAAGAATGGAATGAAGCAAGGCCTTTGATCAAGAGGCTCTCTTTGGGTCGCAGATTTGATTCCCTACATGCTTGGTTATGGGCATCTGCCACCGTGCGTGAGTAATCCCAAACAGTCTCCCCATTTACATTTTGGAGAACCGTTTCCACTCTTAAAAATGAATGGGTACTAACTAACTAAGCAGTCCTTTAAAAAGTCTCTAGAATTGCTCAAAGCTTACTCTTTGATGAGGAGGGGAATAGTGACATTTTGAACTGAAAACACAAGATCAGCTTCCTGA
>Ga0116230_10007367_pt1 | contig 10871 bp, 7 predicted proteins | sample S1TSphfallax_3_FD_88678 | JGI IMG/M metagenome (GOLD analysis project Ga0116230, IMG submission 88678) | Host-associated microbial communities from peat moss isolated from Minnesota, USA - S1T2_Fd - Sphagnum fallax MG | ecosystem: Host-associated > Plants > Peat moss > Unclassified | place: USA...
AACCCGTCGATAGTTCCCCGTATAGCACGGATGCGAACTCTTGAGGTCATCTGCCTGGCGGCGTTTACCGCTCTTCTCACCGGAGCTGAACCGGCAGCCAAAGTTGACGCCCCTCTCGGCAGCATCGCTCAGGTGCTGCGGCTGACCAATGCCGAAGCCGCCCAGCAACATCCCTTCCGTCTGCGCGCTCAAGTAACCATTTACCAGCCGAAGCTTTACCGCTTCTTCCTGCAGGACGGCGCCCAGGCCATTTATTTCACCCCGCGGCACAATCACTTCCGTTTTCAGCCGGGCGATTTTGTGGAAGCCGAAGGTGTCACCATCGCCGGCCGGTTTGCGCCCACGCTGGAAGTGCGAAAAGCCACGCTCGTGGGCCATGGCCCCCTGCCTAAGCCCCTTCAGATAGGGGAACAGCCGATGCCGGATGCCGGCAACGTCTGGTCCGTGGCGCGCGGCCGCATTCTCAGAGTCAAGAATTCCGTCATTGCCAGAAGCAAGGCCATCAACTTCGATTTGCGCCTCGCCTCGGGCGAGATCATCGTCCTCCGCGTGGGCTCCAATGAGGGTTGCAAGCTGGAAGCGCTGGTCGACGCAAAAGTGGCCGCTTTCGGCATCATTACCGACATTACCTACCTGTCGCAGAGCTCCTACAGCCACTCCAATTACGAACTGGTGGTCTCCAATTGCCAGGACATCCACGTCACATCCCCACCGGTGGAGGATTGGTCCCTGCCGCTCATACCCATCAGCAGCTTGCTGGCATACCGCTCGGGCGCCAACATCGACAGCGTTGTCCATGTCAGCGGCGTTGTTACCCTGAATAGCGGTATCGATGGATTCGTCATCCAGCAGGGCGCCAGCGGCGTCATGGTGGAACCAAACGTCCCTGGCCCGCTTCCCGCCATCGGCGACAGCGTCCAGGTCACGGGCCGTATCGCCCAGGGCACGCGCGGAATTAAGAGTCTGGTGTCGGCCCAGGTCCGGCCCGCGCCCCAGCCCGAACACTTTACTATTCAAACGCTGGTGGAGCATGACTTCGCCCGCTTTGCTTTTTCCGGCCTGCTGGAACGGGTGGATGCGCGCGTTGTCTCACGCAATATAACCGCGGAACGCGCCTTATTTGGCCTCCGGCTGGGACAGACAGACTTCACGGCCGAACTTCCATTCCCGCCCGCTTCCCTAATAAGTCACACCCCGCCCGAAACGGAACTGCCGGAAATCGGAGACTGGGTAAGCATTACCGGTGTCGGCGCGGCCCAGTTCGACATCGACCGCGGAAGCGATAACATCAGTTTTGAGTTGCGCTCCCCCGCCGACTTCGTGATCCTGCAAAAACGTCCCCTCTCCGAACGGCTGCACTGGGAACGCATCACCCTGGCTGCGGCCGGTTTGGTGTTGTGCGCCTTCTTCTGGATCACCAGCCTGCGGAACCGCGTCCTGGCCCGCACCCGGCAATTGGAGGAAGCCAACCGCAGCCTGGAACAGGCGCGCCAGTTGGCGGAGGAGGCCAGCCGCGCCAAAGGCGAATTCCTGGCCAACATGAGCCATGAAATTCGCACCCCCATGAACGGCGTGCTCGGCATGATCGAACTGGCGTTGGACGCCGATCTCACGCCCGAGCAGACCGAGTTAATCGAAACCGCGCAGTCTTCGGCGAACGCACTGCTGACGGTTATCAACGACATTCTGGACTTCACCAAAATTGAAGCCGGCAAGCTCGATCTGGACCCGATCCCCTTCCGTCTCCGCGAAAGCGTCCACCGCATTATGAAGCCGCTCGCCTTTCGCGCCGAGGAAAAAGGACTGGAACTGCTGACCAACATTCGACCCGACGTGCCCGACGGCATTGTGGCCGATCCCACCCGCCTGGCCCAGATCATCATCAATTTGGTGGGAAACGCCGTGAAGTTCACCAGCAGCGGAGAAGTGGAGCTGTGTGTCTCCCTGGAGCACTCGGACAACGACCGCCGCCTGCTCCATTTTTCAGTGCGCGACACCGGCATCGGCATCCCCATCGAGAAGCAAAAAACAATCTTTGAAGCCTTTTCCCAGGCCGACGCCGCCACCACCCGGAAATTTGGCGGCACGGGTCTGGGGCTCACCATTTCTTCACGCCTGGTTCGCCTCATGGGCGGCAATATCTGGGTCGAGAGCGAAACGGGGCAGGGAAGCTGCTTTCATTTCACCCTCGATGCTGCCATTGTGCCCGAGGAGCAGCTCGAAATCGAGCCGCCTTCCGAGCTTGTCCCGCTGGCCGGTTTGCCGGTCCTGATTGTGGACGATAACGCCTCCAGCCGCCGCATTCTGTCCGAAGTCGTGGCCGCCCAGGGCATGTTTCCTGTCGAAGCCTCCAGCGCCGGCGAGGCGCTCGAACATCTGCATCGCGCGGCGGAAATGCAAACCCCCTTTCCGCTGGCTTTGCTCGATTGTTATATGCCCGACGTGGATTGCTTCGAACTCGCCGGCCAGATTCGCCAAACCGAATTATTTTCGGGCATCACGCTTGTCATGCTCACCTCGGCCGGGCAGCGCGGCGATGGCGCACGCTGCCGGGCACTGGGCATCAACGCCTACCTCACCAAGCCCGTTGCCCCTTTTCAGTTGGTCAACGCCATCAGGCTGGCGCTGGGATGTCAGTCCGAGACCACCCGCGACGCCCCCCTCATCACCCGCCATTCCTTGCCCCCGCATGAAGCCGAACTGCGCATCCTGCTGGCCGAAGACAATCCCGTCAACCAGAAGGTGGCCCGGCGCATGCTCGAAAAATTGCACCATTCCGTCACGCTTGCCGGAAACGGAAAAGAAGTTCTTCTAGCGCTGGAGCAGCAGTCGTTCGACTTGATCTTGATGGACGTGCAAATGCCGGAAATGGATGGAATTCAAGCCACCGCCGCCATTCGGCGAAAAGAAATGGGAGGCAGCACCCGCATCCCCATCATTGCGCTCACCGCCAACGCCATGGCCGGCGACCGCGAATTCTGCCTGAATGCGGGCATGGACGGCTACGTGGTAAAACCCATCCGCTCCCAGGAGCTTTTCAACGAGATCAACCGCATCCAAAAACAGGTGGCGGTTTCGCCTGCCGGTTAGGCCAGCAGCGTTTTCACATACTCCGGCTTTAGCGGCAGCCGCCGCGCCACTTTCCCCGTGGCATCCAGCAGCGCGCCCGCGATAGCTGGCGCAGCCAGCGCATTGGCCGCCTCCGAACCCTGGCCATAGCTTCCCACTCCCGAATTATTCACCAAAACCACTTTGATCTCGGGCACGTCCGCCATGGTGAGAATCGGATAACTGCGCCAGTCGCTCGCTGTGATTCCGCTTTCATCGAACGACAGTTCTTCCAGCAGCGCCATACTCACGCCCATTACCGCGCCGCCTTCCACCTGGCGTTTCAACTGCGCCGGGTTGATGACAATGCCGGGGTCCACCGCTACCGTTATCTTTTCCACCTTGATAACACCGGTCTTATGTTCAACGGCAATATGCGCCACGCAAGCCCAATACGTGCCTGCCCGGAACATCACCGCAACGCCTTGCCCGCGGCTCACACCATCACTCCCGCGCGCTGGACGCATATTCCATCCCGAATTGTCGCGAACCGCTTCCAGCACGCCCAGAAGCCGCTTCTCGCGCGCATGCTGAATGCGAAATGCCAGCGGGTCTTTCCCGCCCAGCACGGCCGCTTCCGTAATCGCCAGCTCGCGCGGAAAGTTTTGCTGATACTGTCCCGGAGTCCGCATGCTGTGATCGCGCAGACCCACATTGATTGGCGAAGAAGTCTGCCCCACCTGGCCCGTTCCGTACGCGCGCTCCAGCACGGCAGGAGTCGCGTCGTAAACCCAGGGGTCGTTCATGCCATTGGCAATGCCGAAAATCGAACCCTTCTCATTCGGCGCGGGAATCGTCGGCAGCCCGGCCAGAAGCGCGCCCACCAGCCGGTCATCCTGCATCGCCGGCATGTAGTGGCTGATCTCATACCCGCTTAAACTGCCTTGCGCATCCAGGCTGAGCCGGACATCGGAAAGCGCCGCCGACGATTGCGTCGACCATTGCAGATCATCCGGTCTCATCCATTGCACGCGCACCGGCTTGCCCACTGCCTGCGACAAAATAACCGCTTCATCCTCAGCCCCGGCATTCCCGCCATTTGATCGGCCATAATGCCCGGCCCCCGCGAACGTGCGCACAACCACCTTGTCAACGGACGTGCTCAGCATAAACGCAATCCCCGTCCGCAGCGCTTGCGGATTCTGCGTGTGTGTATAAACATACACACTGCCGTCCGGTCGAACATCGCCCACCGCCATCGTCGGCCCAATCGGCGCGTGTTTCAGAAACGGAAGCTCATACGTCGCCGTCATTTTCTTCGGCGAACTCGCGATAGCCGCCGCCGCGTCGCCCTTGTTGGTCTTGGCCGCCGCCACCGGAGCGTTCTTCCAGTCCGCATCCTCTTTAAAGTAGTGAAACAGCCGCTGGTCTCCCGGCAAACCTTTCCATTCCGTCCACTTCGTGCCCGCTGCCACTTGCTGCGCGGCCTTGATGGCTTCCCATTCCGTAGGCGCAACCACACCCACCAGATTGCCCTTCACCACCACCTGCGAATTCGGAAAGCGCGTTTTGTCCAGCGCACCCGCCGAAACCAGCTTGGAACCTAGTGACTTCGGATGAATCACCCGCGCATGCAGCATGCCCGGCAGACGCACATCCGTAACCCACTTCTCCTTTGCCGTCACCTTCGAAACAATCACCGAGTTGGGAAACGATTTGCCAATAACGCTGTACTCGCTCACCGGTTTCAGCGGCGGATTCCCGTCCACCGTCAGCCCGAACATGCTGTTCAAATCGCCCTTCACCGGAATCGTGAGGTTCAGCTTCTGGCCTTTCACCAGGTCGCCATAGGAGACGCTCTTGCCCCCGCCCGAAACCACGCCCTCTTTTACCGAAAGCTGATCTTTCGCCACGCCAAGCTGCTTCGAGGCCAGATCCAGAAGCGCCTGATACACATACGCCGCCGCCTTGCGCACATTCGGCATGCCGCCGCCCAGCAAATCGAACGTGCCGCCGCCGTCTGGCGTGCGGTCCGTGTCGCCGGAGACAACCGTCGTGATGGCCGCGAACGGCGCGCTCAGTTCCTCGGCCACAATCTGCCGGTAAGCCGTGAAAATCGTCCCCTGGCCGAAATCCGACTTGCCCGTGCGCATTAAAATCGTGTTGTCTTCATGAATTTCAATCCACGATTCCGGCTTAGCCGGATTCAGGACATCAGCGCTAACTCGTTTTCCCGCCAAGGCAAATCCAGCCAGCAGCGCCCCGCCTGCCTGCACAAACCCGCGCCGCGAAAGCGCCGCCCCAAAGACGCTGGTGTTCATGCTTCGCTCCTTTTCGACATCGTGGCCGAAGCCCGCTGCACCGCCTGAATAATTGCCGTATAACTCCCGCATCGGCACAGATGCGGCGAGATGCCGCCGGTAAACGCTTCCTTAATCTCCGACACCGTCGGCGAAGCGTTTTTCTCCAGCAGCTCCGTCGCCTTGATCATCATGCCGTTCTGGCAAAACCCGCACAGCGGCGTCTGTTCTTCAATCCAAGCCGCCTGCACCGGATGAATCGCCTCCGCTTCGGAGCGCCCCTTCTGTTTTGCCCACCTCGCCGAAAGACCTTCCAGCGTAGTCACTTCCTTGCCCGTCACCGATCCCAGCGTGGTGATGCACGACCGCACTTCCTTGCCATTCAGCAGCACCGAACAAGCCCCGCACTGCGCCATGCCGCACCCGAATTGCGGACCCGAAAGCTCCAAATCATTCCGCAGCACGTAAAGCAGCGGCGTATCCGTCGGCGCCTGAACCTCGCGCTTCATTCCATTCACCACAAAACTGGTCATGCGAATCTCCCTGGCAGCATTCATTATCCTGCATTTTTGTACTGCTCATCACTCACTTTTTCCAGCCAGTCGGCCGTCTTCCCGTCCAGCGCCTCCTGAATGGCAAAGTGCGTCACCGCCGTGGTCGGCGAAGCACCATGCCAGTGCTTCTCGCCCGGAGAAAACCAGACGACATCACCCGCCCGAATCTCCTCCACCGGACCGCCCCAAAGCTGAATCCGCCCAAACCCGGCCGTCACAATCAACGTCTGCCCCAGCGGATGCGTATGCCAAGCCGTCCGCGCGCCCGGCTCAAACGTGACGCATGCGCTGACCACGCGCGCCGGCGAAGGCGCGCTGAACAGCGGGTCCACCCGCACCGTGCCAGTAAAGTAATCGGCCGGTCCTTTGCCGGAAGCCTGTGATCCGTTTCTTTTGATTTCCATCTCGTTAGCGTCCTGTCAAGGCCTCAATATGCGCCGGATAGCGCGCGCCTTCCACCGTAATTTCCGAAGCCGCCTCATCAATATCCCGCAAATCCTGTGATGAAAGCTCCACCTCAGCCGCGCCGTTATTTTCTTCCAGCCGCTTCAGTTTTGTCGTGCCGGGAATCGGCACAATCCATGGCTTCTGCGCCAGCAGCCACGCCAGCGCAATCTGGGCCGGAGTCGCGCCCTTCTGTTCCGCCACTCTGCCCAGCAAATCAACCAGCGACAGGTTCGCCTTGCGCGCCTCCGGTGTAAAGCGCGGCAGAAAGCTGCGAAAATCGCCGTCTTTAATCGTCGTGTTCTCGTCCATCTTGCCGGTCAGAAAGCCCTTCCCCAGCGGGCTGTAAGGAACAAACCCAATGCCCAGTTCTTCCAGCGTCGGAATCACTTCCGCTTCCGGCCCGCGCGTCCACAAAGAATATTCGCTCTGCACCGCCGTCACGGGCTGCACCGCATGCGCCTTCCGAATGGTTTTCGCCGCCGCCTCCGATAGCCCGAAATGCCGCACCTTGCCCTGCTGAATCAAATCCTTCACCGCCCCGGCCACATCTTCAATCGGCACATCCGGATCCACGCGATGCTGATAAAACAGATCAATCGCCTCCACCTTCAGCCGTTTCAGCGAACCCTCCGCGACCTCTTTAATGTGTTCCGGCCGGCTATCCAAACCCCGGTTGCCCGGCTCCGCGTTGGGATTCAGCTTGAACCCGAACTTCGTCGCAATAACCACCTGCCCGCGAAACGGCGCAAGCGCCTCGCCCACCAGTTCCTCATTAATAAACGGTCCATACACCTCGGCCGTATCGAAAAACGTGACGCCGCCTTCCACGGCGGCTTGAATCACCGCGGTCATGTCCTGCTTGTCCTGCGGCGGTCCATACCCAAAACTCATTCCCATGCAGCCCAGGCCGATTGCGGAAACTTCCAGGCCGCTGCTTCCCAATTTTCGTTTTTGCATGACTCTTCCTGACTCTAGCCTAGGGTCGCCAGCCACGGAAGCGGTATCCCGATTCTTCCGATTTATTGCCTATTCCTCTGCGCCGCGTCATTTTTACGCAACGTCGCCAAAAACTCACAATGAAAAGACAAAAACATCGCTCCCGGAAGCGATAGCAACATATTGTTTGCCATCAACCGCGTAACTCATTGGCGACGCATGAATATCCTGCCCTGTATTGAAATGCCAAAGAGACTTTCCGCTCACTGCGTCAACCGCTTCTAATGCCTGCGAATCGTCCGCAAAGAAAACCAGGCCCCCGGCGGTAGTCATCGTCCCGCCCCAGGATTCGGCCATTCCCACCTGCGGATATTGCCACGCAAGCTTCCCCGTTTCCACGTTATAAGCCAGCAGAATCTTCTGCCCATGCTGGCCCGGGACATTCTTGACGCCGGTTGCATAAAAGTCCTGGCCTTCGGTGAACTGCTGCGGCTTGGTGAAGAAAACCTGGCAGCTTTCGAGTGCCATGAAGTAGAACAGGCGGGTACCCGGATTGTAGGACGGCGAAAACCAGTTGGTGGCGCCGGTCATGTCCGGGCAGATCGTTGTGCCGCCCGCGCTCGGCTCTAGCCCGCTGCGAATCGGTCTGCCGGTTGCGTCGATTCCTTTGGCCCAGGTGAGTTTCTTAACGAACGGCGTGGCCGAAAGAAATTTACCGTTGGCGCGATCCAGCACATACAGAAACCCATTGCGGTTCGCTTCCACCAGCAGCTTGCCCGAAGATCCCTTGTACTCGCCGTCCACCAGCACCGCCGTCTCCACCGCATCATAGTCGAAAAGGTCGTGCGGAGTGAATTGAAAATGCCATTTCATCTTGCCCGTGTCCGGGTCAATCGCCAGCAGGCAGGAAGTGTACAGGTCGTCACCCGGCCGCACACTGCCGTCGAAATCAGGAGCGGCATTGCTGGTTCCCCAGTAAAGGGTGTTCAGTTCGGGATCGTAAGTGCCGGGCATCCAAGTGGTGGCCCCGCCGCGCAAATAAAGGTCCCCCGGCCAGCTTTCTGATCCGTGCTCACCCGGACCCGGAATCGTCCAAAGCCGCCAGCATTCCTTGCCGCTATTGGCATCGAATGCGGCCAGGAAGCCGCGCACTCCGTCATCTCCGCCGGAAGTGCCCACCAGCACTTTATTCTTCACCACCAGCGGCGCGCCGGTCGCGCCATAATTCTTGTTTCCCTGCGCGTAAGCAACATCCCAAAGTAATCGCCCCGACTTAGCATCCAGGCAAAGCAGATGAGCGTTGTCGGTCTCCATAAACAAATGCGAGTCCAGCAGCGCCACGCCGCGGTTGTGGTGCGACGAGGCATCATCAATCAAGCCCTGCGTAACCGGACGGCTGTAGTGCCAGATGATTCGCCCGGTGCGGGCGTCAAGCGCATAGGCGTCATTAGCCGAAGTCATGAACATGACACCGTTTAGAACAACAGGCGTGCCCTCCAGTGCGTCTGAATTGCCCGGATGGAAAACCCATTGCGCACGCAAGCCCGCAACATTTGCGGAATTTATTTGCGACAAGCCATTGAAGCGGCGGCCGGAGTAATCGCCGTTGTAAGACGGCCAGTTGGAGTTGCTGGCAGCAGCCAAGAGATCCCCGGAAGTGGTGTTAATCTCGATTTCCGATGCGCTCTGGCCGGCAGCCTGAAGCGCGCAAAGAATTAGAACTAGATGCACTGTGGGCATGTCAGAGAGGGCGTGTTCCATCAGTGTAGACTTAGACACTTGAGCAGACGCTTAACTCCCGCAATTTTGTTTGCCTCGCTGCTGATCTTTGCCTGCTTGAAAGCACAAGGGCAGGCGCCCTCCGGACCGGAACTCTTTTCCGCCTGCGCGGCCTGTCATGGCTTGGATGGCAATGGCGGCGAGCATGCGCCCAATATCGCCTCCGAACAAAGAATTCAGCGCATGTCCAATTCAGATCTGATTGCCGTTGTCACTAACGGCATAGCGGCTGCGGGAATGCCGGGCTTCGGCAAATTGTGGACCAGCCGGCAAATCACCGCCGCGGTCCAGTATCTGCGCATATTGCAGGGAACAGGTGCTACCTCTTCAAATAAGGGCAATGCGGCGAAAGGAGCGGAGCTTTTCTTCGGCCCCGCGCGCTGCGGCCTGTGTCATATGGCGAACGGCAAGGGATCCATGCTTGCCGCTGATCTCACAGGCTATGGCGCAGGTCACACGGCTGCGAAAATCACGGAGGCGGTCATGGCGCCTTTCGGAAACGTGAATCCGCTGCGCGGCGCCGTCAGTGTCGTGACGCAATCCGCCAGGACCTACACCGGCATCATCCGAAATGAAGACAACTTCTCGCTTCAAATGCAAACCGCCGACGGCAAGCTGCACCTGTTTGATAAAGCCGGCTTGCTGAAGATAGACCATGAACCGCCATCCATGATGCACAACGTCAAACTGTCCCCCGCGCAGCTTGACGACTTGATCAGTTTTCTTTCGCAGCCCCAGTAAACACAAGCGTGCCGAAATGTTCCGGCACATGGTTGGGATCGCGGTGCTGAACGCAAGTGGGCTGCCAGCACAGAAAATGGCGCTGGGGATCTGCGCCCAGTCCGTCGATGCGGTACAGGTTCATGCGCCATTTGGTTCCATCTTGAACCGGCTGGCCGCTCACCGCGCTAAGCGGAATCTTTGCGGCCGCATACCAGATTTTCTTCGTCTTATCGATGCGCGCCTTCGTTTCCCATCCTGATTTCCAGTCTCGGTCATAATCCTCGTGATCCAGGTCAATGGCCAGATCAATCCATTCGCCGGTGGGAGCAATCTCGAATTCGCGATAGTGACGGATGTTGGAAAAATCATCGCCCAGAAACATCTCCACCACATCGCGATCCCACAGCCCGACGCGCTTTCTGCTATTGTCGGCGGGCAGAAAAAGATTCAGCTCCGTGTAAGGGCATTCGAATAACAGATAGAGATCCCCATCCGTCCAGAACGCATGAATGGCACTTTTGATCTGCGGATAGTCAATCTCGCGGCTGCAATCCTTTGACATAAACTGCACCGATGACTGTCTCCACATCCTGTCATTGGGATCGAGAGTGAGCTTCGGGCTGCCGTTCTCATGATGAATGGTAAACGTGGCGGTAGGCTGGCGGGTGACGCACGGCTCCTGACCGCGTGCTTGAACAGTGAGAACAAAGACAACAGCCAGACAGAAAAGAATGCGCAAAATTAATTAGCCCCTTCCGGCAGCGCAAACGTGAAAAGCGCTCCGCCTGCTGGAATCGACACATACTGGCGTCCCGCCACGGAGTAAGAAATCGGCGAGGAATAAATGGCCGCGCCCAATTGCATATGCCACAGCACCTTCCCGCTGCGCGCATCGAACGCAATGAAGTTGCCTTCCGAATCGCCGCCGAACACCAGGCCGCCCGCCGTGGACAGCGCGCCTCCCCACGGCGGCGATGAATAAGGAAACTCCCACTTCTTCTCGCCAGTGAAAGGATCCAGCGCGCGCATGGCGCCGGAGGCTTTCTCGCCCTTGGCCGGCACATAGACGCTGCCGATAAAATCG
>Ga0116230_10007369_pt1 | contig 10870 bp, 6 predicted proteins | sample S1TSphfallax_3_FD_88678 | JGI IMG/M metagenome (GOLD analysis project Ga0116230, IMG submission 88678) | Host-associated microbial communities from peat moss isolated from Minnesota, USA - S1T2_Fd - Sphagnum fallax MG | ecosystem: Host-associated > Plants > Peat moss > Unclassified | place: USA...
AGGCACCCACTAGTATATCATATTGTAATTAATTGATCATGCATTAAAGGTTATAAAAAATAAATTTACACATTTAAAATGAAAATTTTAATTAATGGTTAATTATAAACTTTTATCCAATATTGATATACAATTTTAATAAAAATAAAATAGCTTTAATGAAATACTTTCACCTCATGTTGAAGTACTTTCACTTGCAAATGAAGAAGTTATTCAAGTTTGACTAGAGGTTAAATGAAACAAGGAGTATAATGAATTTGTTTCATTTTGAAGGTTCCTTAGTCAAATGTGTTAGTGGAGTAAACCCACATTTTTTAATAATGTAAGTGGTCAAATAAAGTCAAATATTTCAAAATGATGAATAATCATGTTATCTTAATTATAGTTTATTCATATTCATATAATCAAAATTATGATTATAGTCACATAAATGGAAACAACTAGAGTCTATATATGATTGCGTGATTACATTTAAACAATACTCTTAAATTGTCCTAATCATAAAAATCAGTTTTTTGGTGCAATGAATATGACTAAATAATAACTACGAAAAGGATGTAGCGAAAATGATGTGTCATTACAAAAATAATGTGGTCATATAATTATTTTACACTAATTAAAGAATGATTATTAGTAATTTAATATAATACAAACGGACATGATAAACTACAACATGTAAGGAACTACTTTTGATTAATATATACATATAGGTAATGTAAAACTTTTATTACATTTTTCTTAAATATACTTGATATATAATCCATTTTACATATTAAGTTTGAACAAACTTAATATGATATATTGAAAAAAAATTAATGGTAGAAGTATAATATATTATAAATATTTTTTTGATATTTTTATTTTAAAAAATAGAAGTGTAAGACGTCGGAAATATATACTTTATTTGTACATTAATTTTTATCATAAAATTAAATAAATTTTTTATATAATATGTGTAAATAAATAAATAGATAAATTTTACATGTGTGAAAATATATTATTACACAATTATATTAGATTATATGTCTTAAAATTAGTAAAAATATATAATTTCAAAATTTTAGTTGATATTTTAATATTAATAAATTAATATTCAAAATAAATTCAAATATTTATATTAAATGTATACTTCATATTTAATATGACTAAAATAAATTAAATAAATGTATATAGATATACTTGATCTATAATCCATTAATAAATATCTTATGTAGATAAATTATATGGATTTATACATCCAAATTAAAAGTTTTAGTAAAATTATGGTACATTGGAAGTAAAATTGTATAATATAGGTTCAAAATATGAAAGACATATTTTGTTTATTCATGAAAATAAAATGAAGATTTAAGATATGAAAGACATTTATATTTATTCATGTATTAACCATAAAGGTTTTTTCATTTACAAATCATGTGTTTGAATTAAAATTTTCCAAAGTATGGTCATTGAAATGTTATTCAATGACAAAATTCAAAAAAAATATTTTGAATTAAATTTACATTTAAAAAAATTATATACTTGTGTACATCATTGAAGGAAATTTATGAATAATTTTCAATTTTTTCATTTGGACAAATTATCAATAAAATATGAATTATTAATTTTGAAATTTTGTATAATGTTTAAATGAAGTAGGGTTTAAATAGAATAAACATAAGATCATTTGCACAACAAATGGTGGCTTGGTGGCAAAGGAATTGAATTCCATCCTTGGGGTCCCAAAATTAGATGGTATATTTGTCCACTTAAATTATGATTTAAACTTAATTTAGGTGGTGACACGTGTCAACAATTGATAAGATGAAAATAATGAGATTAAAAAAATTGAAAAATAATAATATTTATATTACATATATTAAATTTGTAATAATAAATATCATAAATTTATAAAAAATGTTCCCCAAGTTTTTAGGTCTAATATGTAATAATTTAAAAAATTAAACCATGATTAAATTATCATTAATGAATTCACATATGTCCTTTATGATTAAAGCATGATATTTGCCACGTCATGTTTTAAATGATTATTGTTCTAAACAATTCATTCATAATGACTTTAGGGCTACTAATCATTTTTGTTTTTTATTATTGGAATACTAGTCATAAACTTAATCATATATTTGAAGATTTTCATTAATGATATTTATTATGCTAACATATGCAAACATGAACATGAAAAGAACATGACAAGGTCATGGTGCAAGATCATGTTTAAAATTAATGTTGAACAAATTGAAGGAAATGAAGGGTCCTACTTCTATTTATACCCCTTTGAGGACCTAGTTCAAGGAAGCTTTCAAAGAAGTTTCTATGTATGCATCAAATAAATAAACTTTTTGAGAACCTTCCTAATTAAGAATCAACTATGAGTTGATTGAAATTTAACTGAAAGTTAATTATGACTTAACTAAAAGTCAATTAAAAATTAACTAATAATCAATTAGGTGTTAATTAATAGTCAACTAGGAGCTAATTATGAACTAGCTTTGAATTAAATAAGACTTAACTAAGACTTAACCCAAAGTTGACTAGGAGTTAACTTGGACTTAATTAGAATTTAACTAAAACTTAGTTATAGTGAATTAAAAATCAACTGGAAGTGAACAAAAATTTAATTAGAAGTGAACCAAAATTAAACTAAAAGTTAAGTACATGGATGAACATTCAAATGAATGAACTTTGTGGCATTGGCATCCATGACACCAATGGTGAACATTCAAAATAGAAATGGAAAGTAGAATGTTAACAATTTATGTGAATTTTTTTTTTAGTTTGAGCATGATTACCTTTGAACTAAATGTGAAAGCTCAATTTAACAAGTCATTTGGAATCAAATTGCCTCTTCCTTTCCATTTCAATTCAAAAACAATTTATTCATATTTTTTTATGTGTTCATATGTTCTTTATAAATGTTTGAAGAAATAGTGGTTGGCTAGATTTCAAAAGTTCATTACATTTAAAAGTATGGTCTCCTTCATTGAATCTTGCATTTGCATTCGTTGTAGTATTTCAAAGGTGTCTTATTACAGCTTGATGATCTTCATGGTCTAACTGAAACATCAGAAAATTCACATCAACATGTCCTCCATCCAAAATGAAATTGTACAACATACAACTTTTCACCTCATGGCCAACAAATTTGGTTTCTAAACACAACATTCATTACAAAAACAAACTCATGTAACACCATGTTGATATAATACTTCCCAATCGTAAACAACTCATTGCATTGAAAATAATTAACACCATGGGCAAGTTTGAAAAAGAGCAAGCAACTTGGATCTCAACAGGAATAACAAACTTGTATTTTGTGTCTTTTTATATATTATAGGTTGCAACTTTTATGTGATTTGCAAAAAACCTCTTTAGTCACTTGGAAATGCTTGACCCATCTTGATCATCATATTGCATCATGAGAAAGTTTGAATAGCAAATAGTGCTTCTCATTCTCACCCATTCCCTAATGTCCTTTGTCATCAAGTCATCAAAGTTGCAAGACAATATGAAATGATGCAAGACCAAAGGCATTCATTTAGGCTTGGAACAACATGTTATCAAATGTCAAGAAATCTTCCATATAGTTTAAGGTTTTGTTTTCAACTTCCAAACAAAAAATCAAAAACTTTTGCAATCGCATGACAACCTAAAGAAAGAAAATTAACAAGCAAATGTTTGCTAACCTCATCATGGCTAAAATGCAAATCATTAAGAGAAAAGAGGAAAAGAACTATTCGAAGAACACTAAGAAAAATATTATTAACAGAAACAACATAATATAGATATAAAGAGAAATCACTACTACAAGAACATCAAGAATGTTGTTATAAGAATTTGAAGGAAAACCATGTGATGTTGCAAATGCTTAAAGCACATTGAACATACATATAAAAAATAGTGACATTTAAACACAACACAATTTTTTACAATAACAACCTTCAACTGTGAAAGCTTCTTGACAACAACCTTCAAAGCTTTTTGGCAACAACCTTCAACTGTGAAAGCTACTTGACTGCAACAACCTTCAAAACTTATTGACATCAATAACCTTCAATCATGAAAGCTACTTGATTGTAGCAACCTTCAAAGCTTCTTGGTAACAACAATCTTCAATTGTGAATTTTTTTTTATTATAGCAACCTTCAAAACTTCTTGACAATAATAACCTTCAATTGTCAAAACTTCTTGACTACAACAACCTTCAAAAACTTGGAGGAAAACATCACCATGTTGCAAAAACTTGAAGATTTTAAAGATGACAAATGATGTAGAGGAAATTCAAAGACATGTACCTCCCCCCGCCCTCTCTCACTGAACAATAGGAGTACATAGGATTTTTTTCATTATTTCCCACAAACAAAATGTGCATGGGACAAATTGAAAAAAATCCAACAATTCATAATAAAATTATTTGTTTCATGGTGATGATTTTCACATGCATACATTGTTGTGCATCAATATTTTGTTTAAATCTGGAAATGCATAATAATGTTTTATATGTAACTTAACTTTTTTTGCATGATTTTTTTCAAGTATACATGTGACATGCACCTAAGGCTCTTTTCCATGTAGCCCCACAAAAAGGGCATTATGGCTTTCAAAATTGTCATATGGTTTATGATTTAATCAAATGTATCCAATGAACATTGCTAAACATACATATAAGCATTTTTTTATCTATAAACAAAAGTTAAAGTCAATTGTTCTACTTAATAATATTTTTTTTCCTTATATAAAATATTGCAACCAACTCTTGTTGGGTGAGTCCACGGTTAAGTGGACCAAAAAGAGGCAAAAAAAGAGTCCCATAATTTGGGAAACATTTCCTTTTTTTTTTTTTTTTTAACCCTAAAATTAATAGGTAGTTGGACAACAATAACTTATTGATTTCAATTTTTTATTTAGAAAAATCCCACCTAGTTATCAACATTTTATACATGTGGGCAAAAATCCAGCAAATTTTATTTTTTCAATATGATATGGATTTTTTTTTAAAACCATTATTTTCAATATTTAAAAAAATAAAAAAAAGGATTTTGCAAAAAAAAACACCCATTTGATAATATTGAAATTTGACAATTTCACTCTTGAAAAAAATCACTATACATTAAAGTTCTAGAATTAGGTGAGGGGAGGAAAATGACTTGATATTCCATTCATTTATTTCAAATATCAAGTTCATTGTTATACATTTTAAAAATATTTCAACTTCCTTTGCAATTTTTCTTTAGTTACATTTTCAATTTTATGTTGAAGTATAAATTGTTATGCATAAAGTAAATGAGTAATTTAAAGTGCAACTATGTTTAATGTTAAAAGTAAAGTCAATGCAAATATCATGGTGTGCACCTTTTGTAGTTTACAACTATATTCATTGACACATGTTCTTTTTGTTAAGGGTGAATATATAGTAAAAAGTCTACTATAATTATTGTAGTAGTAGGCAATTAAGGAATAACCTAAACTAAGTTGACTTTGCTTGCTTGCCATTCATGGTTTGAAATTTGGTATGGTTTTTGAATATTACAACAAATTTCAAAGTGTTTTTGAACCTTTTGTATTCATTAGGTCCATGTTGCAATAATGGTTTTTTTGATTTAGGGGTAATTTTGGTTCTAATTATTTTATTTTCAAATTAGTTTGATTCCAATTCTTGATTCCATAACCTCAAATTCCAATTGTTAGGTTTTAGATGGAACTTTTGGTTTCAATTCCAAAAATTTCAAAGGACTAATTTTGATTCAATTCTAATTTTTCTTTTGTATAAAAATGGGATCAAATTATGATTTTGGGAATCTAATTAAAAAGGTGATTTTGATTTTGGTTTTTGTTTTAAAATTTAAAATTAGGTTGGTTCCATTCTTGGTGTTTAATCTCCAATTCTAAGTAACCTTCACCCCAAGATGCAAAACGTTCAAATTGACAATGCAAAATCCTTGAATTTTATTCCAACAAAAACATTTCTTACAAAGGTTTGAAAATGTCAAACTAATACAAAATAACCTATTTTAAAACTCTAAACTAGATTGGATGTTCCAAGATCCAAAACATCAAAAACAATCATATGAATTTAACTTAAAAATTTATTTCAAGAAAAAATAGATTGTTACAAAGGTTTTGAAATGTCAAACTAATACAAATTAACATATTTCTACACTTTAAATTACACTATAATGATGGTTTAGGGTTTAAAATGATAACCAATGATTGCAGGTTTAGGGTTTAGGATGAGAACCATTTCTTTTCATCACCATTTGGTTTCATATTTCGGATTTCATGTAATTGTATCTACCACCTTGAATGGCCTCTTGTCACCCTTGGATTCAACCTTAAAACATCCCCAAGTCTACTATAAATTTACCTCACCATAAAACCTAATTACACCTTTAAATACTCATTTAAGCAACCTCCAAATTTGCCCCAAAACACAACCCTTCAAAAACCCTTGAATTCAACACTAAACATCCCTCAATCTACCTTAATTTTGCTTCACCTTAAACCCTAATTTCACCTTTGAATACCCACACAAACAATCTCCAAATCTACCCCTTCAAAGCCCTTCAAATTTACCCCCTATTTGCCCCAAAACACAAGGACCAAGAAAACAATGAACAACATGAGGATCAAGAAGATTCATCAAAAGAAGATCACCATGGGTGTCTCCATGTTAACACAAACCAACCCCGCACCTTTGGGCGAATGATTTTCTTAGAATATTCCCAAAATATTTCAAAAAATCCTCATTTGTAAGTTTAAGAAAAATTTCAAAATTTTTTTTTTGACCTTACAAGATGGTGCAAAAAACTATAATGTAAAGATATGTTTAAAAAATTTCTCTCAAAATATGTCATGTTTTAAGAATTTCCCCAAAAATAGGAATCCTTATAATGTTTAATGAATGTTTAAAAATATTCTAACCTCATTAGATTCATGCCAAATTTTCTCACATGAACTATGGTAATATATTAGAATCATTTGTCATGAGTGGTTTTAAATGACTTATAACACTAGTACAAATTTTGACATTGAAACATAAAAAAATCAAATGTTGGTTACAACTCTTTTGACTCATGTTATTGTGACTACACCCCCATTGTTGCCACCACCATTACCCCCAATGCCATCACATCCCCACAGATCAAAACAAAAAAATTAGTTAAGAAGATGATGAACAACATGAGGAGTAGGAATATGATGAAAACAAATTACACAACTTATTTCATTTGTTTTATGATTGAAGTTGATGCCATGAGCTTGAAAAAGATAATGAGCAAGCCAAAAAGAAGCTTGAAGTTCAATGGTTTTTTGAACATGAAAACCAAACATAACTATTTTTTTGAAAAAACTTAATAAAGTTTAAAAGATTTGAAACTCATAAAAATTAAATTGAAATTGAAAATTAAATTAAAAAATGATGAAGAAGTTTAAGCTTCCTCAAAAAACAAATCCTTAAATCTTAAAATTGGAATCAAAACTAGATTTAAAAAAATAATCTTGATTTGGTTTTGGTTCTTAAATAATTGGGACCAAGCCTTGGGTTTAATATGGTCAACTAAAATGACAAAACTAGGGGGTGGGCGGGTCCCAAATTGATTCCAAGAACTAGCCCCCTTAGATTTAGTTCCAAGTCCACTTTGGTTAGGTTTTTGAACCAAATTGAAATCAAGCTTGAATAATTAGGTCCACCCAAGTATTCAATGACATTGGTACATGTACTATTGTTATGTGCGAATATGATTTTAAACATACCCTTCACGTAAATGTAAACATAAACTTATTCACATTTCATGTAAGTGTAAAACCTCTCATTCACATTTGTGTACATGTAAATGCATAACTCTGGATGTGTAAATGTAATATTGTGTAATTCCATTTTAAGATATGCAAAGCTGTGAAAGTGTAAATGGCTTACACTTACCCACTATGTAAATTCGTGTGAAAAATGTCAACATGGGTGCCAATGAATAGAACATTCCCAAAGTTTCATTATTTTTTAGGTGATAGGCCAATCAAAGTGGCCCATTGCCAACATTTTGTTTTTTGGAGTTTTGAGATGCACCATGACTAATTAAATTATTTAATATGAATAAAAAATACATGCCCAAATATTGTACAAGCCTAATTCAAACCTAGTGATGAACAAGGTTAGGAACCTACGCAAACAATGACGCGGGGCAACATGCACCCAATATGCACTAGGGAGGTGCACCCAAGATATTCCCCAAGACCACCACAAGTTGTCCAATATCCTTTGCCCAAAAGTGTGGGCTTGTATTGTATACGAGTAGCCTAAAGGTAACACCTCTAATCTACCTTATTGGTAGCAAAAGTTTTTATTTGGGAGAATTAAAAACATTTTTTTTTTTTTGTGTGAAGAGGCAATAAAAGTGGTCCATTGCAAGAAAAAAAAAGTCTAACTAAGGGTATATAGTATACACCTTGTTAAAAACATTCATACAACTTGGTCATGTAAGTGTAATTGAAAATTTGGGACACTTCCCTTGAATAAATGTAATTTTTTTTCACACAACATGCAAGGTAAATGTAAGTCCAAAAAAATTCTTTACATGACAAGTAAGTTATTACACTTACTTGCACAACATTGGTGTACATGTGCGACATGGAATGGTGATTGATGTTTTTAATATCAAAAGTGGAAATAGGTGTGTTTAGTGGAGATGAAAATTTAACCTAATGGATGAAAAGACAAATGAGAAGATGATAGGAAAAAAGCTACAAACCTTTCAACACTTGCAAGGACCAAAGAATGAATCAAGGGAGGTTAGGTGGAAAGCTCATCTTTTCCAAATTCTTTTTCAATTTGACATATGTGTGTTTTGTTTGTTTAAATGAATGCAAGACAATGATGTGTTGATATTGGTTTGGGTGATTAGTGTATTGTTCTTTAATGTGTTACAAGGGCATGGTGCTTTGATGAGGATCAATTTAGTGATTTTGTTATTGCATTTTTTATGCAATTTGTCAATGGTAAGGGATTTTATTTTTCAAAGGTGGTCATTTGTTGTTCATTGTTTGTGAATTATGAAGGGGGTGCTTTGTTTATCTTGATGTGGTTTTGATTTCAAAATAAAAAATGAGCAATGTAATGAAGATGATATATTGAATAATGAAGAGCTAAACCATTCTAGCTTGAGGTTTTTGGGGTGGTGGTCTGTATTGTTGTGATATTAATCTATTTGATGGAAAATATTAGATGATATTAAGCTTTAGTCTTCCAAACCTTCCACTACAATGGAATATTAAGGCTGAATTACAAAATCATATCATAAAATGTTTAGGTTAAAAGCATGTGTGGAAATGATGAAGTTTCCTAGGGAACTTTAAGGTTGATTTATGATGACAACATTCACTCATGTTTGATATACTTGAGTGGTGGCAAGGGATGTTGGGTTCTTTTGGGGAATCTAGATCTTGAGATTGGAAACTGAGTACTCATTATTATGCAAGCTTTGAGTGGGGTTTATGTCCATACTATGGGAATTTTGTATTCAGAGTTGGGCATTTTCTCTATGTTTTTGGGATTGTAACCAAAATGTGGGCTGGTAATATTTCACACGTGAAAAATATCAATGTAAGGGTTTTGGGGGGGATGGTATTCATGAGAGGTTGGGGTTGGAGTCTATGATCTTGTGATGGAAAAAACATGAGTTCAGTACTTGTTGATGGTGTGTTTGTGTAATGATGACGGTATGAAAATGTTCTCCAATTGTTGAGAAATTGCATAAAATTAGTTTCTTCATGCACGATTCAACAATGTGTATGTTGGATGTTTCATGCAAAGAGGCAATGAAGAAGACTTGATAGCTGTAAACAATTTTTTTGGGAGATAAATAATCGAACACATGCTACGGGTCTTATATGATGATAATATTTGTGATTAGATATTAGAGGAAGTTGTTCTAGATGGATGGTTAGATTATTATTAATGTTTTCAATTTTTTGTTATCAAATAAAGGAGTAGCAAGTGTTGTTTTAAGTTTTCACATGCTTCTTAAGAGTTTGCAGTGGTGGAAGAAATCAATCACTCTTTTCGTTTCTTTATGGTGACACATGATCCCATGTTCAAAGGGTTATTTTAAAAATGATTGAAAAGCAACATGGGCCAAAACACTCCTGGGATGAGAGTGGGAGTGTGGTGGGCAATTCCAAATCCAAAGATTGAACTATTGGGTGATGTCTATTTCGGAGACCATGCATTCAAAATTCAGACCTTGATTTCATTGATTGGCACAAGGGGGTCTCCCTCCCATGACACTAAAAACTCACCATGGAAGTTGTCGGTGTTAGTGCTGCATCTTGTATGGCACTTGCATGGTTCTGCTGCAAGGTTTTAATAATGTTGGTGCTTTGAAAAGGTAAAATCAAAGTAGAATGCCTTAATTGTTCAATGGATGGAACTAGGCTATTGGAAAGTAGGTACTCGGCCCACCACTTGATGGCTGTGGGATCAAATTTGACCTGCAGTTTAATTTTTTTGCAGTCCATGCAGGACAACAATTGTGAACACCCCCCCATGTACTCACTGCGATAGAGCGATGAAAGGTGCAGCACTAACACCCATAAAGTTTGTAAGGGATGTTTAACATCTTCTCCCTCCCTTCCCCATTCAGCCCATCCTTCATGTAATTCTCACACTTGGTTCCATTTTGGTCTGAATTACACAGGACTCCCAAAAGAGTCTGGAATAACTTACTTTGAGGAAAATGCATGAAGGTCACAAGTCACAAGTTCACACCCTGACATGCAGGAATGATTGAACACTTTTGGCTGGTGGATCACATGAGCTGTAGTCCCCACACCCAGGTGCAGGCCAGAGTGAACAGTGTACAACCAACAGCCATCAGTGCCC
>Ga0116230_10007371_pt1 | contig 10868 bp, 5 predicted proteins | sample S1TSphfallax_3_FD_88678 | JGI IMG/M metagenome (GOLD analysis project Ga0116230, IMG submission 88678) | Host-associated microbial communities from peat moss isolated from Minnesota, USA - S1T2_Fd - Sphagnum fallax MG | ecosystem: Host-associated > Plants > Peat moss > Unclassified | place: USA...
AATACATGGGCACTTAGGACATTGGTCTTTCTTTGAAATCTAAAATCTTCCAAACAGGGCAGCTTATACTCAAAGTGATAACTAACTTTTTCATGATATTAAACCAACATTGGTTTGGACAAATCGAAGGTAAAATCCTTCCTTCCAAGTTGGTATGGTTGGTAAATTGAAGTTAGGATAATATGACTATTTGTAACATGTGTATTTGCTACAATTGATGATAGGCTATTAATTTAATTGCATAGATGTATGACCTTTGGTAACTATATCAGGGAATGAGTTCAAACATCTAACCAAAAAATAGGTGTATATTATCAATAATCACCAAACATCAAGATATCTTAAAACATATTAGACAAAGATTTCAACCATTAAATTGGATAATACAAAATTAAATATTCCAAAAACCATATTAGTATTGATTTGTTTTTTGAAGATACACTTAAACATTTGTTCAATCATCAATGCTATTATCTTCAACGCTTACCCGTACCATAATTGTTTTGAATTGTGGTTGCTTAATCTTCCATCCTTTGTGCATCCACTTGAGCTAAGTCACACATTCCTATCAACTTTAAGGATATAGAGGGTCCCAATAATTTTTAATGCACAATTGTCCTTAAATTATTTACATAATCATCAAAATTCCAAGTAGTTTGAGGTTTCATACATCCAACTCATATTGAATTCCAAATATGTTTGTACTAGTCTTTGAAAAGGGAAAGAATCATGGGGCCATGAATGAAAAGGCATGATTAAACCTAGTAAAGTTTACTTATTCATAAAAAAATACTAGTTAAATGCTCGATAAAGTTCCAATACTACTTGTTTAGAGGTTGCACTATCACAATGCATCCCATTAGGTCAAATTCTAATTTGATTAGTTTTGTATTTTCGAAAGGAAAGACCAATAGCCATGCATGAAAAGGAGATTGGAAAAAAAATGCAATTCCATGCCAACTTTCATTATATATATATGATGTACATTTTCAAACCAAAAAATACATATTTGGTCATTTGTATAGTTTTAAAATATGTTTAACCAAATTGTGCATTTTAAAACATCTCACCAAATATGTTAGTATGCTAGACAAAAGCCAAATTCTACATGAATATTATTCAATTTGGGTTAATTTGTTTTACGGTTCAATGGATATTGCTTGACTTCAATAAAAAACAGTATATTCAAACAATTTTATGGGGAGAATAGGTTGTGATAAAAAGAAACATGAAAGGTATCAAATAAAACTTGCTTTAACCATTATGGCATTCCATTATTGACATCAATTTACACTATTACAAGTTAAGAGTCACCAAATCATCACCTTAGTGCTCTACACTACCTACATTACCAAAGTTGTAAAATGCCATGTAACTTATATGGTCCACAATCACCCCACACTATTTTTTTTATATTATGCACCTTCATTGGGTGATAGATGTTTACACAAAATTGTAAGAATAGGCATTTTTTAATGTATGCCTAATATTTCATGTAAATGCCAAAAAAATTGTTAGAAAAAATCCATCTTATGGAGATTTAATATTTTATTTCCCATTTTGCACAAATGACCCTTACAAACAGAAGTAGTTCCCCAATTACTTGGGAACAATTTATCACCTTTCAATTCATTTTGTGGTGGGAAGGTGTCATTCTATTCCAAGTGAAATTTCAGATTTTGTTTGTTCATTTTCACTTGTGTTTTTTATTCTTGTTGTGATTGTGTTGCTACCATACCACAACATATTCATCTCTCTAACTTAAGCACAAGTCAATAATAGGTCATGTGATTGGGATTCGTACTAGGCATGCTTATCACATAGTTGCTTTGCAGATGGTTGAGGTTTCAATTTTTAATCATTTAACCACATTGAATTTAACTTAACATAACCCACCCCTATGGTAGGTGTTCACCAACTCAACTAGTCACTCTACGAGTAGTGAAAAGTATTGTAAGGGTTTGGGGGGTTAAACCTAAGTAGGTTTGGGCATGCAATTTGGTCTCATTATAACAACTGAAAAAATATTCACCTTTGAAAGGAAATAATAGCCTTATATGTTGAAAATGCATCATAAAGCACAAGGCAAATTATCATGAACCTAAACATATGTGGATCCCATGGAGTAGGATGAGGAAGCTTCTCTTGCACCTACTCCTTCTTGAGAGTGGGAGGGATCTTAGACCTATAAGTAGGCATGCTTTTCCTCTCACTTTTATGGAGTAGGTGTAATAGCACCTCTCATTTTTAAGAGCGGTATTCATGGATATAAGGTACCCTCCAATTGAATTAGCAATTTTCTTTGAAGGTGTTATGTCTCATCATCAAGTGTTGTGGGAGGCTATGGGGGCTTTGAATCCATGGGGAGAAATAACTTTTAGATTGTTATGAAATACTTAGTTCAAGATTTTTTTTAAAAAATTGAATATTTTGCACTAAAATCAAATTACTTTGCTATCAAAGTCCATGATTTTTTTATTTTTTATTTTGTTCACTAGTGCCCACATCCATTTCATCCATCTTCCATTAACCATAGTTGGGATGGGAAACTTCAATCTCTCAGCAACATACGTCTCAATTAACTACACCAATGAACTTTACCCTCGCTATGAGAGAATCAAACTTTAATGTTTCATATTCTTCATAAACTTTAATAAGAACACCATTTCTCTGAGAAAACAAAAATAATTTGTATTGTTGGGTAATGTGCATGGCAAGCCCATTGGGGCAAGCTAGGTGAGGCGCCACCCAACATAAAACACAATTGGCAAGGGTGAGACCACTCCATTCCATGACATTAAAGTCTGAGGCTGACAAATTTTAACAATTTAAAAGAAAATTCATGTTCAACACAGAGATTTGGTCAATATTATGAATGTATGATCATCACTGGAAGATTATGTCACATAATGTAATCAAGAAAATGATATAATCTGCCACCCGTGACCAAGGAGAGGTGACCGAGGAGAGGATACTGCTGTGATTTGGACACTCAATTTTTCTCTGATCTAAAAGATGGCAGCTGCAATGCAATTCTCACAAGATTCTTTCTTCCAATACCTACCTATTGATAACATATATTAGAGTTATCTGTAAAGTCAGCATCTCATCCCCTTCTCTTTGGGCCTGCTTTCGGGCTATTCCATCTTTCAGTGGTCTCGGCAAAGTAAGGAAATTTTATTAAATCTCAGTATGAAATGCTGTCATAAGCTGAAACGGAGCATTTAATGCACCAGGTTCGAGACTAATTCTAGTAGTTGTACAGGTAGGAGCAGAGAAAACATATGTAGTAGCGGTGGAGGCGCCCGGGAAAAAGGAAAGACAGGATGAAACTCAGTTTACTATCAAATTTGCTAGAAAAACTAGTCTGGGTCCTAGTTATTTTGTTTTGTAAAATTTTCATTCCTAGTTATGCATTTGATGCCCTATTATGCCAAAACTGATCGTTCTCACCCCCTAGTCCTGGGACTTTATGGATAACTCTATTCTGTCCTTTCTGTCAGCTTCCATGATAATGTATTGTTGTGCAAATCTGTGATTCTCTGTGTGTATGCAGTTCTTTCTCTCCAACAACAACAATTCCCCTAAAGCTTTGCTCCCTTTGCAACCATGCAAACCGTGACTCGTACGTTATAACGAATTAATCTCACATGTCCTCACATTTGGCAAGTATGTTTTCTATATACTTGATGTGAGTTGCACATCCAACCATTTGGCATGGATGTTAGATTTAATTTTCATAATGTGCAAGGGGACGGTGTGAGTCACATCTATCTCTCGTAAGGTGCATTGTACTCTAGCAAGTTTGAGCTTGATGACAAGTCAAAGTGAATTTGGTTGTTAATGGATAGGAACTTGTGTTGCAAGGCAAATTGCATGTTTACAATCCTCTTTTATCTTTTTCATATTTCATGAGATTAAATGAAAGGATGATCACATTTCCAGCATTACAACATTAATCTTGCACTCATTTTTCACATAAGGCAACTTAAAACCTCCATCATTCAATCATCTGGGCACATTGGAATTTTCCTCGAGCCTAAGGCCAATGAATATCCTATATTTCTACAATTACATCAAATACCCAAACCTTACATTCAGTGGTTTATTTTTCACCTGATAAATATGATTTTGAACCATACATGAATTTTCGAGCATAAGTAGTTAAGATAGTTTATAAGTTTATGTGATTAATATAAACCACAAAGAGGCTGTGTCAACTATTCAACTCAAGGTAAGAGTTAGGAATAAGAAATGCTTGTGGTGGTGATCAATTAAAATGTAGAATGACTAATTGTTACTTTGAGATCTTCTTTAGCAAAAAAATAGTCTTTAATTGCCATCAAGGCTTGGCAAGGTTATGTGAAGCATCCTTGTGCTGGGCACATTTGTAGGTGTGTCATTTCTTCAAAAAGTAGTCCACAACTTGGAATACATCAATTCAAGGATTTGAGGTGTGATGACCATTTGTGAGATTAAAAATCATGTTTTTATTGAATTGACAAGTTTGTCCCTCATGTTGGGCAAAAATCAAAAATCTTGTTCTAATCCCATTTACCACTCGTGTATGAAACTTTACAAAATTTATAAAATCCATTAGAATTACTTACAATCTTGTACAACATATATATAAATAGATGACATTTTTTGTGATGGCGTTGAGCTATTTTTCTGTAGGGCTTCCCCCATAGTATTGTCACCGCAGTAAAGTTTCACCACCACTTTCGGGATGGATTGGTGATATATCAAGATATGATGTTTTTATTATGGGAGTTTTTGAACATTCATGCCCAAGGTTAAGGATCCAATAGTAGCTTGTATCTTCCATCAAAACAAAGGTCAATGGTTTGATTAGCAATGTGAAAATTATTAGGGACACCTTCACCTTTCATGCAGTTTGGTGATTTCTTTGTTCACCATTTTTGATACCAAGCCTTTATGTCCATTGCAAACCATGCTCATAATTCTAGTATAAAAGGTTTAGAATAGATCACTTAAAATGTTTTATAAAAGAAATTAAAATTAAAATGTGAGGGAGAAATGAAAAGAATTGGGAAATATTGTTAGATATTTTTGGAAATGGAAACCAGGGTTGGGTATATTTTTATATATGTCCACGATTATGAATAGGATATAATTTTTTTCCAGATTTATGTACCCTTGAGTGTATGCTTCTTTAAAATACATTGACTTTAAGAAAATATGTTAAGATAAATAATAGATCCTATCTATACCCAATGGGTATATTCAAGTAAGAGATATACCCACACAACATTGATGGAAACCTTGTGGACACCAATTATACTTTTAAAGTCTTCTTCAATGCATTTATATATTTAAAAGGCATAAATGCATTTTACTTTGTTAATGAACATCCCTCGACCATCACCTTACAATTATTAATCATGAATATGGATTCAATGTTAGATATCAACTTCATGATAATCATTGAATTGCTATAATTGACTAAACCCTCGTAAAAGAAACTAATTCCTTGCATTTTTTTTAAATAATTTTTTCTAGGCTTTCCATCAAAGTTGTCCCAAGTTTGGATTCTTTGAAAGTGAATCCGTAACCTCATTTTTAACACATTTTGTCTTGTGTTTTAAATGTTATGTTACTTTGTGCATTCTCATCCATTTGTGACATACAATTCCTTTAGCAGAAAAAAAGAGTCAGCCAACATGAATCTTGACAAAGGTGTGAAAGGCTTTTTTTCTAAATACTTGATTTTGCAAGGTCCTTGTGAAAATAATAATAATAATAATATATCTATGTCATATAGGGTATCAAATAATCAAAAAATTGAAAAATTAATGGATTTGCTTGGTATCAATTTCTATATCTAAACAATGCTTGTGATTATCAAATTTTCCATGTACTTATTTTGGTTATACTTGCCTAATATGCATAAGGGTCAAAATTTTGAATATTTTGCTTGTGAACCACCTTATCCCCACCCTTTATGCAAAAGGGTCAATTTTTTATAAAACCTAATTGAGAATTGCTAAATATGATGTCAATGTAGGTTTTAAGCTTTAAGTAAATTTTTGTGAAGCAATGATTGCTAGTTTTGTGTCCATATTTGATTTATAAATCTATTTTTAAAAATTGTCCCGTGGTAATTGTTTAGGGCCTTTGGTGACATGCTCTTCCATTATAACAACTAATGTGGGCTTGTGTTGTAGGCCCAAGTGTGAACACATTCTTTATTTTTCACATTTTCAGAGTCGAAAATGTGTAAATTCAGCAATGTGAACACATTGAGGACTCAACTGATTTTTCCTTCTAAACCCATTTTTTGCAATTTGTTTGAATTCCCAGCAACCAAATCCACTAAAAAATCAATATCTTCCACACCTTAGCTCTGAAAATTGTGAAATAAACTCTATTAAATCTGACTTGCTGAGGGCTTTCCAACAACACCAAGAATGCCCCCAAATTCCAATACAGTTCAGTTTCAGTTTTATTTAATTTTCCTTGAAAAAATGCTTCGATGATCAATGGCTTCCACACCATAGTCTTCAACCATGTCGTGCACCCTTGCTCATTGAGATAACAAGAGTGTGGCATGAAACGCTGTGATTTGGGAGATTTAGTGTGACAAACAAAACAAACTGCCTTGCTTCATACGTAGATACAGTTAGCAAAAGTATATACCATAGTACCTTGGCCATTCCAACACATGTCCAACAAATGATTAATTAATTTTGAAATTCTCATTTCAACAATTGAAATATTCATAAATATTCATTATTATCTTTCACAATATTTTTTTAATTTGGAAGAAATAAAATTTGAAAATTTGAAAAATTCTGAGAATAATATAATTAATGTCAAATTGTCCAAGGTACTAGGGTATTAACCTATTGTCAAAGGCAATGTCCAAAATTCAAAGTCCCAACTCAAGTGATTGCAACCAATTGAAGAGACCTTAATTTCGATAAATAACATATTTACATTAAACACATGTCTCTAGGGTAGGTTACATTAAAAAAATTCCCTTTATTTCACATGCTTCATAAAATATACAAAGAATAACCTCCCCCAACTTCTCAATAGCTTGACCTTAAACTTTGCCAGATACCTGGATTATTTTTCAATATCCAGCCAATATGGGTCAAAACCTTTCCCATAGTATAAGAAATATGTTGAGCAACCAAATATTTGCATTTCCAAATTGTGCTATTGTGTCTATATCTTTGGAGTAATTATGGGATTCATCAAAGGGATTACATTTGTTTTTGTGATGTTTTAAAGAGTTTTCTCACCATGACTCCTAGGTTTCATACATTTGTCACAAAGCTTATGTGAATTTCCTTCTTGAACTTGCATTTTGTTTAGTTTCTTAATGTCAAGGTCTTGTGGTTAAGCCTAAGTTTTTGTGTGATTTCAAGACTCATTCATCATGGGGAAGGGATGTTGTTTGTGTGTCCAAGGTTAGGTTCATGACTTTTCATTTCCATGACAAAAGGGCAACTTTAAAGAGACAATATATACATTCATGTGCATTGGTAAAGGAGAAATTATTGGAGGCATAGTAAACACATGTACTAAAGAAGGTCACAAGGAAGGGGTATAGCCAAGGATCCTAATAACACTTTGCTTCACCAGATTTTGATGGCTCCATGATGGTGGAAGTCATTAAAGAGGTGGGACATTTAATGCCCATGTGAACACAATACCTTAAAGAGAAAACAAAAACTACCTTCTAGTGATGGCATTTAGGTGTTGCAAGTTGTTGGAACACAATATTCCCATTGCCATCATGCATCTTTGAGTAAGGGGTCATTACACCTTCCTTACACATCATTCCTATGAAATTGACTTGTAATTTGTTGCTTGAAACCCAAATTGCCCAATGAGTTGCATTGTGTTAATGTGATTTTACATCTTCGCAAAGAGCATTCATGCTTTGTAGTTTTTTACTCTTGTGCTTTTAACTACTCTCCTAGCTTTCTTGTACATATCTTATCACTCACACCCATCTTGTTCAATGATCAATTCATGGTGATGAAAAATTTGCTTTTACTTGTTATTGGTTCTTTGAACAATTATTGCTCCAAACCCTCTTTCATTGATAATGTTATTGCTTGTTTACACATGTCATAGTAAAGCTCATTCCAAGAAGGTTCAGATTTTTGATTTGGCCAAACAGAAGAGCAAATTTTGTCTTAAATTTAATGAATTTTTTTCATGAATGAAAAATGCATGTGGATTAAATATAAAAATGATACAAAATTGACAATAACAAATATCATGGGAGACTCATGTTTAGTCATTCAGCCCACTATTATTCAGTATTTAAAAAAAAATCATAATTGCTTTTATGGCCAAATCAAATCTAACACTCGGACATTATTGTTTCGAAAGGTGGAATCCCATGACTATGAGGCCATGTTAGTTGTCTAGTTTTCTACGCAAGCACTCTAATTGACATTGCAACTTTAATGTTACCCGCAACTTGAAGTGACTAAAGGACTTGATGTACAATTGGGGGGTGAGGAGAGAGGGCGGTGACAACAAGGTTTGAAAACCATGTTTGGCGTTGCATAAGTTATATTTTCGCACTTTGGAATAACATGTTTGTAACATTATGGTAACATACTTCTATTCACATATACTTGCATTCATTAATAAATAGCTCAAATGAGGTAATTTTGATGTGGCATATTAAAACTCCACTTATTATCACTAGGATATATGTAGCATGATAATTAATAGACAATGTGATAAAATAAATTCAAACTAGTTTAACACATGTCATTGGCTCAAATGTGAATTGGTTACCCAACTAAAAAAAGTCTTGAATTTTTTTTTTATTGGATTAAATTTCCAATGACAAAAATTATTCAAAATTTGCTAATATCCTTCACATTAGATCTAAAATCTTGCAACTCACTTTCATTAAATCTTAATAACTAAAAGCTTTCCAACAATACCAAGAGCACACCCAAATTTCACTATAAATTTTTGCTTTTATTTAATTAAAATTTTAATTTTTAATATTCAATATTCAATAACTTTTTTGATTGTATGTTGAGGCATATTATAAAACCAACTCAATGCACCCTTATTCGTTAAGGGCTTTCACATAGTATCAAGAGCATAGCAAGAGACTCCATAGTTTTAGAAATCTTAACATCATAGCAAACAAACAAAAAACAAAAAACTTTGTTTAATAGATAAATTCACAAGTTGCCCCTATTATTAACACCTATGAACAAAGTTAATTTATCATTTGAAGACTAGCAATAAACTTTCATTAGGTTTGCAATAAAAATTTACTTCAACTTCATTATCATCAACAACCTTCTTGATTAAGGATCATAGCTATTATTGTGAACAATAGTTTATTGGTAATTTGTTCAATTACCATATACCCAAATCAATGAATTTTTTTTCTTCAACTCAATTTGTCAATTTTTGGCACAAAAGCTGAAATTTGTTTTTAGAAAGTTGTGTTTTTAAAAGTGCAAATTTAATTAATTCTCCTATCATATGGGAAAATTTTACCAAATTCTCAATATCACAAAATTGAACCTGATCCCTGCATACATGTGAGCAAAAATAAAGGATAACTATTGATCATTAGTAATTACAAGTAGATGTGAAGTGTGAACATGGGTGCAACAAAGTCCTATCATTTTTATACAAGTTAACCCTAAGGTACATTAACCCTAGGTGTGAACTAACCTTAAGTCTTTGTACAAATAGACTTGTGGCTTAGTGAGCTTTGCGACTATGGTTGCCTTTGAAGTGTTCATCAATTAACCTCTCTATCCCACCTAGGGTCAATCTTTGGGCATGTTTGGGCATCTATGTCCTAACCGATGTTTATTTTCTTGACATTTTTTGTCATTTTTTCAAAAAAAAAATTGGGGGAATTTTGATTTAAAAAAAAAAAGAAAAACCTAGGGTAAGTTCAATTAGTTTTTCTTTTTTGGGGAAAAATTCGCCTAATTTTCAATATCACAAAATTGGTTTAAAGAAAAACCTTGGTTGCAATGTGCATTTGTGATAGCAATTAAATAAGTGACCATATCTCTATAGCACAAGGGCCCTTTGAGCTAGGCCTTACAAAGTGAAGAGTTGGCCGCTTAAACTTAGTTGGTGGCCAATTGCACGTCTCCCTTTTCTTCTTTTTTCGATCTTTTGGTGTAATAAAGTATGTATGAACCCAAAACAATAACATGACAATGCAAGAATTTATTGAAATATGAACGGCCCCAACACGATACGAATGCAACATAATTTATGTAAAGTACCTATGGCCCTTGGCCTCATCACACTACAATGCAACAAAATTTTAAGTACATATGGCCCGGCCTAGCCTCACCCCACTACTACAACTACAATGAATACAATAATATGAATGTATAATGCATTGAGGCTCACCTAGTAGTTTGTTTTGGTGGTAAATTTTTGGCAATTTTTATGACCTCAAAAATTAAAAAGAAATATAGTGTTGCAAATTCCCTTTTTGAAAACCATCAAATTATCAAGATTTTATTTTAATTTTATTGGCAAAACAAATTGTCACATTTGGACACAGGTTTTAATTTTGCAATAATTGTTTCACTAGTTTCCTATGGTTTTGAATAGTTTTTTAGTAAACATGTTGCCAATTAATGGCAAATCCTTTTTGGGGTAGCTTCAAGGCTCTAATAATTATTAATTATATTATTTTCACAATTGTTCAAAATATCAACGTTTGTGTTTTTTTCAAAGACCAAAATTGTGTGAAGGAAAATTTTGGATTTTTGAGAAATTTAAAATTTTGTGGAAATGAAGATTTCAAATCTAATTCATTTCATTATTCCACAAACATGTGTTGAAGTTGCCTAGGTAGGCATGAGGGATTCAAG
>Ga0116230_10007373_pt1 | contig 10866 bp, 7 predicted proteins | sample S1TSphfallax_3_FD_88678 | JGI IMG/M metagenome (GOLD analysis project Ga0116230, IMG submission 88678) | Host-associated microbial communities from peat moss isolated from Minnesota, USA - S1T2_Fd - Sphagnum fallax MG | ecosystem: Host-associated > Plants > Peat moss > Unclassified | place: USA...
ACAAGTTCATGGCTGAACATGTTTCTAGAGTTCTTAAATTATCACTCTCTTCATAGCCTCATTGTTTCTGCATTATGGTAGAACTGCCCCTTCACCAAACACTCATTGGTGACTGAACAGTCTTGTAAACAAACAGATCCTATTCTGTACCCAAAAAAGTGTACTTAAATCCTACCGGTTGGTTTTAAATATTTCTGGTTTCTGGATCAAAATTCAACACCACCCATTCATGAAAGAATTTTGCTTGTTTGGTCATTAGGTATTAGAGCACCCCAAAGCCATAACAATGTAAATGTTTATTTGGAACGATGTGTTTGGTAATGGGTGACCATTTGTGCAAAGTAAGAAATAGATCCCACTTGGGCATTTCCAATCTATGTTTGGTAATGGGAAGGTTTGTAAACTCTAAAACTTTGAAAGGACATAGGTGATCATCCCTCTAATTGGTAATGGGTTGGAGTTGTCAAAAAACAAAACAAAACAAAAATTCTAGAACAGCATTGTCCCTACCTCTACTTGGCAATGGGACTACTAGGCATATAAGTAAGGAATGTGTATAAAGATAGGTACATCTCTATTTGATAATGGGATTCGCACCATGATACTCATAATTAACCCAGAATCGCCAAATTATTTCCATGAAAACAACTAACCTAAACCATAAGACCCCATTTATTAATAGCCTACAACAATCAAAGTACTGAAACTTCATAGCATGTAATTCAAGACAAAGCTATACCTTTAATTTTTCCCCCAAAATTATGTGATGTGTGTTATCGTGTGGGCACTTGCAACTATTGTTGTTTACACACACATCACAAGTGACAAAAATCACTCTCACAACACATCCTGTCCAAACCACACAATGTTTTTTGTTTTGTAACTTTTGTGTGTTTTTATGCAAGTTTCTTTGCATATGATTTTTTATTATTATTTTCTATTTTATGTTTTGTACTTGGATTCCTACTTGTTTACAAATTATTTATATTTTGAATCATCAAAAATGATTACAAAACTCACAACTTCAAATTATAACCCAAACACAAATTGGTTTGAACCCTGCTTTCACAAATGAACTAGTTCCAAGCTAAAACACAATTAATTACAATAACCCAACTTAACACTAACATAATTAAAACTTAACTTGGTAACTAAACTAACATTTCTAACACATATATATAATAAGAAGCTAGTTCAAGAGGCCCAATGTCAATTCACTTGGACAAATCTCATTCACCTCTCTTACTTTTTCATTGAAGCAAAGCATGAGCTTTCTTCAAGCACGTGTAGAAAAAAAATTCAATTTTTTCTAAAAATGTTAGTTAAATGTGTTGAGAATAAGATTTGAACATGCAAAACGAAATAGGAATCTAGTTTGATAGGAATACAAATGAAACAAGAGTTTGATTTTATATCAATAGAAGTGAAATAAGATTTGATAGGAATACAAATGAAACATGAGTTTAATATGATAGAAGTACAAGTGAAATAGGAATATGAACTCATATCAACAAAAGTATTCAAACAATTTAATAGGAATATGATTGAAAGAAGATTATGATTTGGTAGGAACATAAGTAAAACAAAATTATGATCTAACAAGGATCACATTAATAAACAAATTATACACAAAAAGGTTTTCCAAGTTTGAATATTACCATTGGTTTCAAAATTTTATAGTTTGTTCAACACCAAAAACACAAATTTGATCAAGATATCACAAAATTCAATAACTAAAAAAGTATCATACTTCGAAGTTCACCCCAATGATAACATAAACAACAACCATGATATAGATGTAATTTAGGAAGATTTATTTGAGTTTTCTACTTTGATTTTTTCTACATATGAATTAGAAACATATTCATTGATTCATTACCCAAACATAATGCATTTTTTGATTTCATGGGAATTGTATATGAAGAAAAAAAAACCTCTTGTGGGATTGAAATGTGTCCTAGCAATTTGTTAGAGGTTCGGACTAAAACAAAAATAAAAACCATGAATTTTAATGTTCTTTACAAACCTAAAAATGGCATGATGAAGGCCAAGACAATTCAAATAAGGAAAACACCTTCCCATAAATAAACAAACTTGTTATCCATCTTGGCTAAGGTATTTACATACAAGAAACCATGGATATGGTGGAAAGAGGGTAGACGTTTTTGAAAAGGAAAATAGATTATGGAACACACCTTTTATGTCAATTTCAAACAACCTAAATAGGAAAATTGAAATTAGGAAAGTGGGACCATTGGGTGTGTTAATAAAAGTTGAAGAAAAACAATAGTAACATGGGTTTGGAATATGCAAAAATCAAGGCCATCCATTACCTTGCAACAGTTGAAAATGAAGGTGGTCAAATTCACACAATCTAAACCTACACCATTTCAAAATGGAATACCTATATATAGCTAGTGGTGTTGGTTCAAGCAATGACATCCAAAATTGAATATTCGTTACACTAAAGGTTTCAAAATGTTTAGAATATAGGGGCTAACCATAGCATCTTGTCTTTCATCCTACAAAAAACTTGCAAATATTTTAACACAACACATTTACCTTCAAAGCCATATTTGGAACTCAAATGAAACCAACATCCAAGCCAACCAACAATTTAAAACAAGAATTTTGGATAAATAAAGATCAAATCGAATTTATAGTAACATTTCAAAGTCATTAGATTGGTTCACTATCAATTATGTTGTGTATGCAATCAATAGATTTCAACATGCCTTCTATATTTTTAAAGGTGAATGCAAGCACAATGGTACATCAATTTGTGTAGGCCAAAAACTTGTATGGTGATGTAGAAAGAAAACACGAATGACATCTTTTACATGTGCAAGGAGTTTTTTGCCTCTTCAAAAGGTCAATTGTAGGTGGGATTTTTCAAACCAATTGTCACCTTTTGATTTTAAATGGGCATGGTTCACATGTGACATTAAAAGCAATAGAACAAGCACAAGTTTTTGGACTATACATGGCTACTCTTCATTCACATTCATCCCATGCTTTTCAACCTCTACATATATCTTGCTTCAAGCCATTTAAAACAACATTTAAGAAAAAGAAGCATGATGCCATGGTGAAAAACAACCACTTTCAAACAAACAAGATGATGGTGGTTAATTGGGTGGATTTGGCATTGGGGTCTATTTTGTCAAGAAACAACATACAATCAAGGTATACGATTACATTGATTTGATTATTAAATGTGAAAGCCATGGATGAAAAGATCGTACCAAATGAAACGTTCACAAATAACAACACAACAAAAGTAAAGGATGAAAAGGTTTATGATGAAAAAGTTAATGATGAAAACACCTAGGAAGGCATGGATGCATTTGTAGTTATAGACCTACTACACATATCAAAAAATATGATGAACAATATTTTATGAAGGCCACTACCCTATTTTGCCTACCCAAATATTATTATACATAGAAATATTTAATGATTTTATTGTCACAAATACCTACCAACCACAACATGAAGCAAAATTCCAATGATTACATGTCTTTACACACCTTGGAGACTCAATTTTGAACTTTTGCAAGGCTCCAAAAAAAAGGAAGGGGAAAGGTTTAAGGATGGAAGGTGGGGGGAGGGGGTCATGTGAGCAAAAAGAACACCACAATTAAATGTGAAGAGAAAACTAACAAGGCCAAAAGATGACTTTTAGAACCTCCAAAACACAATCAAAAATCAAATGCCACAAAACACACCTAGCTACATAATATCACCTATCAACAATACTGAACTAATTGAAACAAAAATCAACAAACAATAGTTCAAAAACAATGATCACATGATGGCCAATAGCACTATTTCCAAAAGTTCATAAACATTTACAAAGTGACCAAAAGCGCCAAAATGTCATTTGTAAACATCATCATCCAAAAATATTGCCTCCAACAAATTATTTGGAATTGCACAAACTTCAAAACACCATTTGCACACCACTTTGAACATCACAAACACTACCTCTGAAACTACACAACTAAAACATCAACCATGAACATCACTTACAAAACACCATAACAATGAAGAGCTTTAAATCAACGTTACAAACAACCACAAAGCACCACTTGCACACCATTTAAGAACATCACACTTGTACAAAACACCACAACCATCCCCTACAAAGCACCATGATGATGAAAATCTTCAAATTCTAAATAATGACAATAAGAAAAAGTGAATGGAATGAAAGAAAAAAGGTGACCGTTGGAACAAAAGCTTGTGTGAGATTAAAAAAAGGTGTTGATAAAGAAAGAAGGAGATGAAATATGAGAAATAAAATGTTTGTTAGAATAAAAGCAGAGAAGGTGTTTAAAATAAATGTTTGAGACAAAGTGAAAAAAAGAAGGTGCTTGAAATAAAAGTTTGAAATAAAGTGAAAGAAAGAAAGTGCTTGTTGAAGGTGAACAAACTTGTTGGAAATGAAGGTGCTTGCTAGAAATCCATGTCACCCCGACCACTCCCCCACCTCCCTCACTAGCTTGTGCGAAAAACGGTGCAAAAAGGTGTTTGCTAGAACTTCAAACAAAAAAAGTGTGTGTGAAGGTGCTTGCTAGAACAAAAGCTTGTGTGAGATAAAAAAGGTGCTCACTAGATATTTGTGCTACCCTCTTCCCTTCACATGGCTTGTTGTGCATCATCTAGATGTAGATAGGGCTTAAATTGTCAACAAATGTGTAGAGGTCTATGAAATTTGGAATAATAATATTTTCTTAACAATTTTTCTTTTAAAAAAAACATTTATGCTCAAATCATGATCATATGCACATTGTCACAAAATGGAATGTGTGAATTAAAATCAATTACATGAATTTGGTAACGGGTGGAATGTTGTTTGAATGCAAAATATCCTTTGTTTCATTATAAGATGGCATTTGAGTTGCACTTACAAACCAATATGTTCACAAGAAGCATTAAAAGAGAAAATTGTACCCCCCCCTGCCCCAACTTTGGAAGACTTTATCTTCCTTATTTCTAACCTAAAATCCAACTCTACAAATTGATGTATGGGTGTGAATATGAGGTCCACTTAGTGGGTTTGGAACTCACAAGTTAAAAATGAAACAAGAACACGCATGTTCTTTAAGTCCATAATTATTCAGACACTAACATGTATACCCTACCTAACCTAGCAACCACCAATGTACCATCCATTGGAAACTTCTAGTTGTTTATGAACCATGTGGATCGTTAGTACATATATGGTTAACTATGGAATACAAATATAATAAAACAATGTTTCCAATATAAATATCATCCATCCTACATGGTGCATTTATGGGTGTTGGTTTGCTCTAGTTAGGTTCCACAACATGGTGACCTCAATTTTGTGGTTCATCCACAACTAAGTGATAATTATGGCCTTCCAATGGATGATGCAACCTAGTGGGATGTGTTTGATTGCATATTCTTTCTTACTAACCACATAAGACACTAACTCAATTTTGTGTAGAATAAAACATGCTTACCAAAATGAAGGCCTACACGAAGCTTTAATTATCATAAAGCTTTTGGCCAAAGTTTTACCAAACATAATGCAACAATTGGATTTTTATTTTTATTTTTATTTTTTTCACATGATTCTTCACCAAAAAAACAAAAAGAAAATGAATGTTTTAAATATAAAACATCCAATTGAATGGGGATTACCTTTTTGAAATTCATGTTGTTTGCAAAGGAAAATTTTAGTGCAATTAAACACCCCCCCCCCCAACTACATTACAAATATCCCCTTGATGTTTTACCTCTCTGTAATTTTAGAGATTTCCCTATGTATAATTTTTTAACAAGCTTGGAATGTATCTTAAGAATTTATAAATTCCATACTCTTAGCAAGGTCCTTCCAAATTAAGCCCATGTTTCACACAAGGGAAAGTTGGTAGTGCCAAAGGACCTTATTATAGTTTAAGCACAAGGAATTAGTTGAGTTCCCTCCCTTTTTCCCTAACATCCAAATAAATGAATGTTTTTTAGGTGCCTTTTCGCAACACATATAATCATAAATCTCATTTGAATTTACAAGTTCCTTACAAACTAAAGTTCCTAACCTAGAAACCACCTTACAAATGTTTAATGTGCCTCCTAATAAAAAGCTCAAATTTGCAAGCCAAAACATAATTAAACCCAAGTGTGACCTAGCCTGCCCAAATGATTTGTAAAATGCCTGAGAGGCTTTGCAAGAGAATATGTTCAAATACAAATAAAATTTATCTTGATATATTTTGATGAATTTTTACATGCATTAGTATTATTAAGGCACTATTATTATTTTGCCCTTTTTTTCAAACCAAACCCGATAGTTATCTAATTTCTTTTTATTTCTAATCTTATTCCACTTGGGTTTTGAAATATTCCACATTACTAATGACAATGAATTGATTAAAACATGAGTTCATGAAAAAAATTGTGTTTTCTTGTAAGAAAGATTGTCAAGTTTAATGAACAAATTAACTATCCCTTATCAATTGTTAATTTTTTTCTATGGTAGGACATAAGGTCAAATGTTTTTTCTAAAGCTAATGTCCATAACTTTGTTTTTACTTGGAAAGAACTTTCACTCTATACAAGGCATTTTTTAATGTAAAATATGGTCCAACTTTGTTAAGTTTTTAATTTTTTTTTTTAAATTTTGATATTTCTATAAATTAACCAAAAATATATAAAGGTCCTTAAATGTTTTTACTTTCATATCTCAGTCATAGCCAAATTTTGCTTAATCTTCTTGTGGATTGGATGCCACTTTGACTATGACGTGCTTTCAAGCTCCTTGATAGACTCAAAGGTGAATCTAAAGTGAAACAACGGAAGAGTAAGGAGTTGGGGACACGCTCCCTAGCTCGTAGCACTTTGAGCAGGTAGAAGGGCATGTTGGAGTTTCGAGATGGGAGTAAGAAGAATGGCAAACACTTAATCACTCACACGAACCTACACAAAACCAAACAACAAGTTAATTAATGCATAGTTGGAACACTTTTGGTGCTAAAATGAACCACGGGCAAATTCAGACTCATAAGACTCACCACGGCCCGGACTTGGGGGAAGCCACCACCTTCCCCCTTCTATTATACTCTACGCCTTTCCACAAGGCTCACATCCAAATGACATTTTGTCCCATAACTCCAAAGTGGGAGTCTCAAAATTCTCACAAATGGGTTTCTCGTGACTTTGTAGGCCCATAACTTTGCATGTAAACCTCCAATTAAGATGAGGTCTAAAACAAAGTTGTAGCCCTCGTCGAGAGCTTTTCAATGGTATGTTGCACGCCACCTGCACACGAGAAAATCAGGGTGATTCCCAACTTTTAGTGGTCGGGAGTCAAATTGCCAATTTGACTCCCGACCCTTCTTTTGGCCATAACTTGTGTTTCAAATGTTCAAATGGATCATGCAAGCCCAGTTTAGACATCTAAGTTTCAAGATCTTTCCAATTATATAAAGAACTCTTCAATCCATTGAGTTTTGACCCCTATAAATTTTTTATGAAAATTTGGGAGTCCATCGAGACTCTAATTTCCCAAAGTGGAAGCTCCCTTGGAGGTGTGAGGGTTCATTCCTTCACACTTTCCTACACTCCTGGGAGCATGCGGTGTGACTCCCGGGCTTCCCTCTTGGCCCGCAACCTTGCAAGCCCTTGCCTTGCTCGTGAGCCCAAGGCTAAGGTTGCAACAGACTACATCACAAAATTACGCAAAGGTAAAATGGACAAAGAGATATTGCTTCAAATTGTTTCATTATGGGGCAAGAGGGCATATTATGTTGTTTTCCTTGTTTGTGCATCATACATATTGGTAAACAAAATATGTACCCAACCATAAGGAAAGGATATATGATTTATTTGTAATCAAAAAACACTTATAATTTATTTTTAATGTTTAAGGGCTTCCCAAATGTCAACCACATAATTTTTTTCATATTTTTTCTTGCACCTATCTATTACACCTTATTATGGTGCATACCTAATGTTGGTTTTGTATTAAATGGTTTTATCAATAAAGTTGAACCAAAAAAGAATTTGAACATGTATTATGAACCCTAGTAAATCAAACCCTTACCTTCCTTGTATATAATTTGACCATACCCAAGAGATACCATAATTCTTGGACAAGGTTTATTCAAACTACGAATGTACATATTTATACACAAATCCTTTTCTTGGAAGCAACTCATGTGCATACCCATGTTATGTAATAACTCTTGATCCCCATGTTGAAATATGTATGGGTAAGGTTTAGCATTCAAGATTCCATACAACTTGGCTATTGAAGTGAAGACTGCATAATTGCACCCATTCTTTTACTCCATTCCAAAATAGTGTAGCCACTTATATGGGACCTACTTCCTATAAAATGGGTTACCAAAGTGAAACCAAATATTAACTTGATTAAGGTTCATTCACAATTGAGTCACAATGGGCATCTAATGCATGGTATGTTGATGGGTGCTAATTGTTCACTCTAGCCCTTATGAAGGTATGATATGTGCTAATTGTTAACTTCTTTTTCTTGTGCATTTTGTTCTACAATTGTCAAAGTGAATTTGACATATGCAATCCAATTATGTGAATAAACTTGTAGGATTTATTGCCAACTGAATCTACCATGTTATGTTATTATACATGCAAATTTATTGCCCAACACACAATTCATGTGCAATTTGATACATGGACTTTGTTACAAGGACATAATTAAATAGTTGGATCACTTTAATTATAATTATAAGCCTTTTTAAACGATTCTTAAAATTTACATACTATGTCTACTAAATGTATGTGGGTACATATATTAGAGGACCTAGTATGTAATGGTTCAATGTTCATGCTCATGCTCAAAATATTTAAAATATTTTAGTAATTGTTGAAACCAATTTGGTACATGAAAACAAAATCAATCCCAATACCCCTAGCAAATTAATATGTAGAAGTTCCCAAAAAATCTTGATAGCAATACCAAACAATTACAATTAAAAAGACATACATGCCCAACACCAATCTTTAGCTATTTATACACACTTCAACAAAACAAGCCAAGAATGACTTATTCAATCCACTCCAAGTTTTAATTGCAAGATCAAAATCTACAAACACCAAAAATCAAAAGAAATGTGAAATCATATGTTATGGATTTGGTTTGAAGTTGCCAATTATGAAAAATATTCAATTGCATCCCCATTATAAACATCAATACTACTACAAAGATTAATGGATTTTACAAATGTAATTTCATGGATTTTCACAAAATATGTTGATTAGTGGTGGATTAAAATAAACATACCTTATCAAACCAAACCAAATTTTAATACATACAAGTCAATTCTCTACTAAACATGAAAACAATGATTAGTAAACAAATATGATCACACATTTTAATAGCAAATCTTTCAAGCAAAAATGTTATGTTAACATCAAATCCAAATGGGGTGCTTATAAAGTGGAAATATATATAACTATTTACAATACATACATATATTTTTAAAATAAAATCTCATTGTTTTGTTTCTTCTACTTTGCACGCTCCCTCAATAAAAACATTTTCATGAAGTTTAATAAAGTGGAATCAATCTTGCATGGATTGTTTGAACATGAATTTCCACCATCTTGCATTTTGGTAAAAGATATCAAGGATTCAATTTGTTGGCCACATTGTACTAACACCCATGAATGCACCAGTTTGGATGGATGGGTATTAGATTGGAATTTGTTTTTAATTGGGTTCACAACTTGGATAACACACTCAATATATTTATTGCATTACCTACATGTGCTTACTTTTTCAAAAGTAAAATTCTTACTTTTCTTCCCACTTTCCAATTAAACTCCTTCCTCCCCTTATCCACCAACTAAAAGGTCAACTACAATGACTTGCATAGCAACTTGCTTGCTTGCCTACTTACTTGAATCTAAATATTTGCACCTACTTATTTGTTAAATATGGGATTCTACTATAAAATATAAGATATTGCACAAAGAACAAATAATTACTTATCTCCCACCACCTTTTTAATAGTTACCACCCACTAACATGGTCATACTTACATGGGCACACTTACCTACTTACTATAACCTCTTCTAAACTAACCACAAATTAAACTTACAAACCCCAAAAGAAACCTAATGTTAAGGCCACAAAATGCATGTATTGTAAACTCCTATTGTTCTTGACTTAAACTAACTTTTTAACATGCAATGATAATAAAAGGTTAATCCTAAATGCAAGTATTGAAATAGGTACCCAAAGGCACTTTTGCAATACTTTAACCTACACTTCATATTAAAATTATCAACCTTCATATAGAGGGACTTAAACAATGTGGAGTTTGCCAAATTCATTATCCTCATTTTTTTATAACTTCAATCATCTCAAGGAGGTCACTTTCATTTTATTCCAAACAATGTGCAAAATAATATAAGGTGTAATTTATTGGAAATTTTTTAATTAAAAAATTATAAATAGATTTCCTATAATTTATTATATATATTCTAAAATATATCTAAAATAAACTCAAATATATATTATATTTCATAACAAACTAAAAAAATACCTTTTTATCTGAAATGCTTTCTAAAATATATATACAATGACCTCTACATGTGATTAGCATGTTGTTATAAGTGACAAAATGTCAAAATGAATGAAATACTTTCATTATTTGCAATTATAATTGTATATGGAAATAAAAAGGCTAAGGTAACACAATAACATCATTTATTTTTTTGCAAACTTTAAGATGACATGGTAGGGGCTTTTGCAATACCCTCATGTTATAAGTTATCTCTAATCTTTAACATTACAACCTAACATTTGTAATACCTTCATTCTTTTACAAACTCTAATCCAACATGGCAAGA
>Ga0116230_10007375_pt1 | contig 10866 bp, 7 predicted proteins | sample S1TSphfallax_3_FD_88678 | JGI IMG/M metagenome (GOLD analysis project Ga0116230, IMG submission 88678) | Host-associated microbial communities from peat moss isolated from Minnesota, USA - S1T2_Fd - Sphagnum fallax MG | ecosystem: Host-associated > Plants > Peat moss > Unclassified | place: USA...
GAACGCGTGCCGCGCTTTGTCAAAATCTATGACAACATCGCCGCCACGATCAGCGGCGCGGCCGCCAGCTATGCCGCCGAAGTCCGCGCGCGCAGCTTCCCCGGGCCCGAACAGACCTATCAGCCCCGCCCGGACAAACCGGAATGACATCCTCCCCGTTCCGGGGAGGGGGACCGCCCGAAGGGTGGTGGAGGGGACTCGCCCCCAAGCGCGTAGCTGGCCGCGATGTGCCAGGCCGCCAGCCTCCTCCATCGCACTGCCGATTGGGCACTGCATCCGGCCGCACCGCCCCTCCACCACGCTTCGCGTGGTCCCCCTCCCCGTGCCGGGGAGGATGAGGGTGCGGGGGTTTGCGGGATCGTTGCTGTTTACCGCGGTGGCGCTGATGCTGGCGGCGGGGTATGGCTGGTTCGACACGCGCTCGATCGCCGCCACGGCCGGGGTGGTGTGGGTCGTGCTGGTGCTCGCCGTGCTCGAAATTTCGCTGTCGTTCGACAACGCGGTGGTCAATGCTGCCGCGCTGACGCAGATGGATCCGCTGTGGCAGCGGCGGTTTCTGACCTGGGGCATGGTCATCGCCGTGTTCGGGATGCGCGTGGTGTTTCCGCTGGCGATCGTCGCGGTCGCGGCGGGGTTGAACCCGGTTGCGGCCACCGTGCTGTCGCTGACCGAACCGGTGCGTTACGAAGCCATCGTCAGCAGTGCGCACGGGGCAATCGCCGGGTTTGGCGGGGCGTTCCTGCTGCTGGTCGGGCTCGACTATTTTCTCGATCCGGCCAAGACCGTGCACTGGATCGGCTGGATCGAGCGCCGGATGGCCGCGCTCGCCATGGTGCGCGCGGTGGCGATCGCACTGGTGCTGGCCACGGTGCTGATCATTGCGCGCACGTTGCCCGCGCACGCGGCGCTGGTGTTTGTCGAATCCGCACTCGCCGGGATCATCGCGCATATCGCGGTCGAAGCGGTCGGCACCGTGCTCGAATCGCGCAGCCGCGCGCGGCAGCTCGCCGGCACGCTGGTGCGGTCGGGGCTGGGCGGGTTTGTCTATCTCAACGTGCTCGACGCCTCGTTCAGCTTCGATGGCGTGGTCGGCGCGTTTGCGCTGTCGAACAACATGGTGATCATAGCGCTGGGGCTGTCGATCGGGGCGATGTTCGTGCGCTCGATCACGCTGCTGCTGGTGCGCAACGGTGCGCTCGCGCAATACCGCTTTCTCGAACACGGGGCATTCTGGGCGATCGTCGCGCTCGGCGTGATCATGCTGGCATCGGCGCGGATCGTCGTTCCCGATAGTGTCACCGGCCTGATCGGCGCGGTGCTGATTGCGCTGTCGCTGTGGGCGTCGCTGCGCCCGGCGGCCGGTTCGGCGTGACCGGGCGCAATTTTCACATTTTCATGCCGCCCATATCGCCGCCGGGCCCGGCGACTTTGGCCGAAGCGATGACTTTTTCGCCGGTATCGAGCGTCAGCGTCACTTGCGTGCGATCGCCGGGGTTGAGCGTACCGTCGCCGTCGAACAGCATGACGTGATAGCCGCCGGGCGCAAACACGATCGGCTTGCCCGGCGTCAGCAGCAGCTGATCGACCGGCGCCATTGTCATCACCCCGCCCTCCATCTTGCTCTGGTGAAATTCGGCGCGCGCGAAATGCCCGACATTGACACCGACAATGCTGCCTTTGGCATCGGGGCCCACAGTCAGCACGAAATAGGCGACCGCCGGCCGGCCCGGCACCGCGGGCAGCTGCACGCGCGCATCGGCCAGAGCCAGATCGGGGGTCTTGATCGCGACATCGGTCGGATGGGCCGGCTGCGCCGGGATCGAAGCGGTTACATCCGGATCGGGTTTGTCCGAACACCCGGCCAGAGCGATGACGAAAAGCGAAACGATCAGGCACGTGCGGCGCATCGGGGGTCCTTTTTACAAGACTAAATCAAACCGCGCTCCATCTAGGACGAACCAACCCTTGTGCCAAGCCGATGCACACCTATATCCGCCACGTCCGAGCCGCCAGACGGTCGTTCGCCCGGCAGGGGGGCGGCCCCATGATGCGGTGTCACCAGGCGCAAGGAAACGGGATATTATGGCAAAAGTGATCGGTATTGACCTCGGTACGACCAACAGCTGCGTGGCAGTGATGGATGGCGGCACGCCAAAAGTTATCGAAAATTCCGAAGGCGCGCGTACCACGCCCTCGATCGTCGCGTTTACCAAGGACGGCGAACGCCTGATCGGTCAGCCGGCCAAGCGCCAGGCGGTGACCAACCCCGACAACACCATTTTCGCGGTCAAGCGGTTGATCGGTCGTCGTTTCGACGATCCGCTGACCCAGAAGGACGCCGGCCTCGTTCCCTACGGAATCGTCAAGGGCAAGAACGGCGATGCCTGGGTCAAGGCCGGTGGCCAGGATTACAGCCCGTCGCAAGTCTCTGCATTCATCCTGCAGAAGATGAAGGAAACCGCCGAAAGCTATCTCGGCGAAACGGTCACCCAGGCGGTGATCACCGTGCCGGCCTATTTCAACGACGCGCAGCGCCAGGCGACCAAGGACGCCGGGCAGATTGCCGGGCTTGAAGTGCTGCGCATCATCAACGAACCGACCGCGGCGGCGCTCGCCTATGGCCTCGACAAGCAGGATGGCAAGACCATCGCGGTCTATGACCTTGGCGGCGGCACGTTCGACATTTCGGTGCTCGAAATCGGCGACGGCGTGTTCGAAGTCAAATCGACCAACGGCGACACGTTCCTCGGCGGTGAAGATTTCGACACCGTGGTGGTCGAATACCTCGCCGACAAGTTCAAGGCGCGCGAAGGGCTCGACCTCAAAACCGACAAGCTCGCGCTGCAGCGGCTGAAGGAAGCGGCCGAAAAGGCCAAGATCGAGCTGTCTTCGGCGCAGACCACCGAAGTCAACCTGCCGTTCATCACCGCGCGCATGGAAGGCGGCACCACCACCCCGTTGCATCTGGTCGAAACGATCACCCGTTCCGATCTTGAACGGCTGGTGGCCAAACTGATCGACCGCACGCTCGAACCGTGCCGCAAGGCGCTGGCCGATGCCGGCCTCACCGCCAAGGACATCGACGAAGTGGTGCTGGTCGGCGGGATGACCCGCATGCCGCGCGTGCGCGAAGTGGTGAAGGAATTCTTCGGCAAGGATGCCCACACCGGCGTCAATCCCGATGAAGTCGTTGCCATGGGCGCGGCGATCCAGGCCGGCGTGCTGCAGGGCGATGTCAAGGACGTGCTGCTGCTCGACGTCACCCCGCTGTCGCTGGGGATCGAAACGCTGGGCGGCGTGATGACGCGGATGATCGACCGCAACACCACGATCCCGACCAAGAAGTCGCAAGTCTTTTCGACTGCCGAGGACAACCAGCAGGCGGTGACCATCCGCGTGTTCCAGGGCGAGCGCGAAATGGCCGGCGACAACAAGCTGCTCGGCCAGTTCGACCTGGTCGGCCTGCCCCCTGCCCGCCGCGGCGTGCCGCAGATCGAAGTCGCGTTCGACATCGATGCCAACGGCATTGTCAACGTTTCGGCCAAGGACAAGGGCACCGGCAAGGAACAGCAGATCCGCATCCAGGCCTCTGGCGGTCTGTCCGAAAACGACATCGACCAGATGGTGCGTGATGCCGAAAAGTTTGCCGCCGAAGACAAGAAGCGGCGTGAAGCGGCCGAAGCGCGCAACAACGCCGACAGCCTGGTCCACGCGACCGAGCGCCAGCTTGAAGAACACGGCGACAAAGTCGACGCCAGCCTGAAGGCCGAAATCACCGCGGCGCTGGCCGATGCGAAAAAGGCGATCGAAGCTGGCGACACCGACGACATCAACGCCAAGGCGCAGGCCCTGACCGAAAAGGCGATGAAGCTGGGTCAGGCGATCTATGAAAAGGAACAGGCGGCAGCCGCCTCGCCCGGTGCGGCAGGCCCGGCCGGTGGCGAAGACGTGGTCGACGCCGAATTCTCGGAAGTCGACGACAAGGCCTGAGTGGGATAGGGCGGAACCTGTGGGTTCCGCCCTGCCCTACCCCCTGTGTGCCGCCCCGTGCCTCATCGCGCGTCGGGCGGCTTGCCTGATCCTTGACCGGGAAAGTGCCTGATGTCGGCCGAGATCGATTTTTACGAACTGCTCGAATGCGAGCGCAACGCCGACGACAAGACGATCAAGTCGTCGTTTCGGCGCCTCGCGATGCGTTATCACCCCGACCGCAACCCGGGCGATGAAAGCGCCGAAGCGCGCTTCAAACAGATCAACGCCGCCTATGCGGTGCTGTCCGACCCGCAAAAGCGCGCCGCCTATGACCGGTTTGGCCATGCTGCGTTCCAGCAGGGCGGCCAGGGCGGCGGGTTTGGCGGCGGCAGCGCCGAGTTTGGTGATCTGGGCGATATTTTCGAAACGATCTTTGGCGGTGCGTTCGGCGGCGGCGGCCGGCAGCAGGCGCGGCGCGGCGCCGATTTGCGCTATGACATGGAAATCACGCTCGAAGACGCGTTTCATGGCAAGACCAGCGAGATTTCGGTCGAAGTGTCGCAGAAATGCGAGCCCTGCGGCGGCTCGGGCGCGACGCCCGGCACCAGCGCGCGGCGCTGCAACATGTGCGGCGGCCACGGCAAAGTGCGCGCGCAACAGGGCTTTTTCATGGTCGAACGCGCCTGCCCGACCTGCCACGGGCGCGGCGAAGTGATCGAAAACCCCTGTCGCAATTGCCGTGGCGAAGGCCGCGTCGATGCGGCGCAGCGGCTGGAAGTGCAAGTGCCCCCGGGCGTCGACAACGGCACGCGCATCCGCCTGGCCGGCAAAGGCGAAGCGGGACCGTTCGGCGCGCCGCCGGGCGATCTGTATATCTTTCTCCACGTCAAGGCGCACAAAGTGTTCGAACGCGACGGCACGACGCTGATGACCCGCGCGCCGATCAGTTTCACCACCGCCGCGCTCGGCGGCACGATCGAGCTGCCCGGCGTCGACGGCGCCAAGCATGTCATCGAAATCCCCGCCGGCATCCAGTCGGGCAAACAGCTGCGCAAACGCGGCGCGGGCATGCCCGTGCTGCAGGGGCGCGGCGCCGGCGATCTGGTCATCGAAATCCACGTCGAAACCCCGACCAAACTCAGCCCGCGCCAACGCGAACTGCTGCGCGAATTCCAGGGCAGCGAAACCGGCGACGAAAGCCCCCAGACCAAAGGCTTTTTCGACCGCATCCGCGACGCATGGAACGACCTGACGGAGTGATTTACCTCGCCCAACCAACTGAGTCATTCCCGCGAAGGCGGGAATCCAGTGGCGCTGAGCGGCGGGAAACCGAAATCGGTGGCCAAATCACGCCAGTCAGGGTTGGCCCCTTCGATCAGTTTCAGTTTCCACGCGCGCTCCCACTTCTTGATGCGTTTCTCGCGCAGGATTGCGTGTTCGATTTCCGCGTGGGGTTCGAACCAGACCAGCATTTTGACGGCATGTTGCTTGGTGAAACCATGCGGCAGGCCTTCGCGGTGCTGTGCAACACGTTGCATCAGGTTGGACGTAACACCGACATAGATCGTGCCGTTGCGGCGTGAGGCCATGATGTAGACTGCGGGTGCAAACTCGCGCGTCATTGGGACGCCGGAACTGGATTCCCGCCTTCGCGGGAATGACTCGGATGGTAGGGCGGGGTCCTGTCCAAACCGAACGCCGCCTCGACTTCGCGTCTGATGCCGGGGACCAGCGTGGGTTCGGTGGTCAGGTTGGGTTCTTCCTCGTCGAGGATGGCGAGGAACGCGTCGCGTTTGAACCGGGCGATGACATCGGCGGGCAAAGCGGGTTCGACCGATGAGGCGATGATGTCGATCACGCGTTCGGCGCCGTGCAGCCGGCCCCACAGATAATCGTTTTCGCGATAGGCGCGGCTGAAGAACGCGCCGAAGCTGTAGAACGCGATGCCTTTGAGGCAGGCGGTGGTGCCGCCGCTGCGGATCGAGCGGGCATCGTCGGGTGAAATGCGATCGACCTTGATCGGATCGAATTCGCCCGTGCCGCCGCTGTCGCTGCCTTCGCCCTGCAACAGCGGCAGCGTGGCGATATCGTACCACGGAAAGCCGAGGTAGCTGAGCAGGAAGCGGCGCCGCAGCGGCCGGTCGAGCACCGCCAGCGCATCGACCATCATCTGGTCGACTTCGACATCGATCGCCGCCAGATCGCGCCGCGCGGCAATCGCCGCCAGCACCGCACCGGGATCGCGCATCACCACCGCCGCCGACGCGGCAAAGCCGGGCCCCAGCCCGCGCGGGGTTTCGCGCGCCTGGTACAGCGCCTGCGCCTGATAGACGATCGCACGCGCTGCTTCGCGCCCCGACCCGTTGGTGCGATTGCCGTGTTCGGCCAGATCCTGCGTCAGCCGCCGCGCCAGCAGTTTCAGCCGGCGGATGCGAAAGCCGATATCCTGCGCGCGAAAAAACGCGATCGCCGCCGCGCTGGCATCGCCTTTGTCAGTTACCAGCCGGCCCAGCCCGAGCCCGCCCAGATGTGTTGTCAGCACCGGCACGATCGCATCGACCGATCCGGCATCGGGCGCCGCCGCGGCGATCGTCGCGGCCAGATCGGCAATGATCGCATCGCATTTGACTCGCGCATAGCCGTGATAGGCAAAGCCTGCGGATTCGGCTGCGGCCTGTTGCGCCCTGGCGCGCCACCCGGTCAGCCGCGCGCGGGTGGGCGATTCAAAGAACAAGGTGTGCCCGAACAGGCGTGCAACTTTGGCTTCGATATCGGGGCGCAACGCTTCGACCAGCGCGCGCAGCCGTTCGCGCGTGCGCGATTGCTGGTTGATCAACGCCAGGTTGTCGCGGATCGGCTGTTCGCGCGGGATCGCCGAGAGCGAGGCAAAAATTGTCGTGAAAAACCCCGGCAGGCGCCGCTGCGGCATGTCCGCCGAGGCCGGGTGCGGTTCGATATAGACAAACCGGCGATCAACCTCGCGCCGCGCGGGGCGGTCGCGCAGCGCTGCCATGGCTTCGCCGAACGGCCGGTTGTTGAGCACCGCGCCATCGATCAGCGCCGCTTCGGCAATCCGGCCCTGGTGCCAGCGCGCCGGCATGATCCGTTTGAGAAAGCCGTCGCGTCCCGGCCAGGCCAGCGCGCGTTCGGCACACAAAGCGTCGATTTCGGCGAGCATCAGCGGCGGAAACGCGCCGGGAAAGCTCGCCGTCGCGCGCGCCGCCAGGATCAGTTCGGCCGCCGGTGCCAGCGGCGCGCCGGCGCGCCCGTGGAACCCGATCGTCAGCCGGTGTTCGCTTTCCTGGACCAGCGGCGGGCTGTTGAGCATCAGCGCGGCGCGATGGCCGACCAGATCGGTGGCAGTGACCACCAGGTCGATCGGCTGGCCTGGCGGCAACAGCGCCTTGCCCGCGTCCGGTTGCGCCATTGCACCACCGGACGCCTCCATCGCGGCAAACGCGTCGGCGAGCAGGCGCGAAAACCCTGGCCCGCTGAACGGCGGCTGAAACCACCGTGCGCGGATCAGCCGCGACACTTTGGCGCGCACTTCGGCGCGGGTGTCGCGCGACAGGCCGGCGTCGGCGAGCCCCGAATCAGGCAGCCGCAGCGCCAGCCACACCATCGGCCAGGCCCAGATCTTGGCCAGCCGGCCCCACGGCCGCGCCTCGGGCGCGATCAGCACATCGCTGTCGGCGGTATCGAGCCACAGCCGGGTCAGCGCATCGAGGCTTTGTCCGCTGATCAGCGCCTGCGCCAGAAACACCGCGTTGATCCCGCCGGCGCTGGTGCCCGACAGGATGTCCGGGATCAGCCGCAGCGCAAGATCGCGGCTGCGCCCGATCGTGTCGAACAGCCCGGCATAGACCCCGGCAACGCCTGCCGGCAGCGGATCGCCGGCATGCCAGGCGCGGCTGGCGCGGGTGGCATGCCAGATTTCCTTGGTCACGCCGTGCATCGTGACCGCCAGGCTGATCCCGCCGTAGCAGACCAGCGCGATGCGCAATTCCTTTTCCCGCATCCGCGTGTCATTGCACCATGCGCGCCGGCTTGCCAGCCCGAACCGGTGGGAAGTGGTGCGATCGGCCGCGCCAGCCGCGCCGGCAGGTGTAAATCGATCCGACAATCCGGTCACAAGTCTCGGAAATTGCGCGGTTTCCACTCTCCGCCCGCGATCGCTGCCGATCGGGCACTGTCAAATTTACCGACGCTTTACGGTTGGGCTGCTAAGACTTCGGCAACCTGGACGTGGGTCGCTGCTGCTCGCGCGGCGCGGCCGGCGCGACACGGCCGATAAAGGCATCAGAACCAATGATCCGCTTGTTCAAGCACTATATTCCGAACGCGGTCCTGTTGCTGGGGCTGTTCGATTTCGTGCTGCTGGTGGCGGCGGGTGAACTGGGCTGGCGGGTGCGCGCCTGGCAGATCGGCATGGGTCTGGGCGATATCAACGACCGCTGGGCGCCGCTGCTGATCTTTGCCGTGCTGGTGCAGACCGCGATGATTTCGGTCGGGGTCTATGGCTCCGACGCCTTGCGTTCGATGCGCTATGCCGGGGCGCGGCTGCTGGTGGCGATCAGCCTGGGGATCATTGCGCTGTCGGTGGTCTATTTCCTGTTGCCCGGGCGCACGCTGTGGCGGTCCAATCTGTTCTACGCGATGTTTATCGCGATCGCCGTGCTGATCGGCGTGCGGGTGCTGCTCGGCGGGCTGCTCGGCACGTCGGCGTTTCGCCGCCGCGTGCTGGTGCTTGGCGCCGGCGCGCGCGCCGACCGGCTGCGCAAGCTGGGCGAAAAGCCCGAGGCCGGCTTTGTCATCGTCGGCTATATCGGGATGAGCGCCAAACCGGCGGAAATCGAGGAAGCGATCCATCGCGATGCGATCGCCAACCTGACGCGTTATGTCGAAAACCTCGGCGTCAGCGAAGTCGTGCTTGCGCTGGAGGAACGGCGCAACGCGCTGCCGCTCAAGGATTTGCTGCGGATCAAAACCACCGGGGTTCATGTCAATGAATTTTCGACGTTTCTTGAGCGCGAGACGGGCCGCGTCGATCTCGACACGGTCAATCCCAGCTGGCTGATCTTTTCCGACGGGTTTTCGTCCGGCCGCATGGTGTCGAGCGCGATCAAGCGCCTGTTCGACATTGCCGCCAGCCTGCTGCTGCTGGTGATGACCGCGCCGCTGATCGTGGTCTTTGCCACGCTGGTCAAGCTCGACAGCAAAGGGCCGGCGTTCTTTCGCCAGGTCCGCGTCGGGCTTTACGGGCAGACCTTTTCGCTGATCAAGCTGCGCTCGATGCGCATCGATGCCGAAGCGGGCGGCGCGCAATGGGCATCGAAGGAAGATCCGCGCATCACCCGCATCGGCCGGATCATCCGCAAATTGCGCATCGACGAATTGCCGCAGGCGTGGACCGTGCTCAAGGGCGAGATGAGCTTTGTCGGCCCGCGCCCCGAACGCCCCGAATTTGTCGACGATCTCGAAGACAAGCTGCCGTTCTATGCCGAACGCCACATGGTCAAGCCGGGCATCACCGGCTGGGCGCAGATCAACTATCCCTATGGTGCCTCGATCGAGGATTCGCGCCACAAGCTCGAATACGACCTCTATTACGCCAAGAACTATACCCCGTTCCTCGACCTGCTGATCCTGTTGCAGACGCTGCGGGTGGTGCTGTGGAACGAGGGCGCGCGGTGACGCGATGCACCCGGTGTTGACCTGGATCGCCGCGGGGCGCTGGATGGACCTGGTGGCGGCGTTCGTCGCCATGCTGCTGGTGGTGTGGCTCATCGACCGCTATCGCCGGCGGCGCGGCGGCACCAACCAGGCCGATATCGTCGCGGTCGCGGTGACTGCGGTGTGGTGCCTGATCGGATCGGCGAGCGGCGCGGTCAGCGTGCTGTCGACGCTGGGCGAAGTGGCGCGCAACCTCGCCTGGCTGATGGTGCTGCTGACGCTGTTTGCCCGCGATCACCGCGACGAGACCGTCGCGCCGGTGCGCCCGGTGCTCGCCGCGCTGGCGCTGGTCGAACTGTTCCAGATCGTGCTGGTGGTGCTGGCCGACCGCTTTGCCGCGTTGCCCGCTGCGGTGACGATGATCGGGCAACTGTCCGACTTGTTCCACTTGCTGATGACCACCGGCGCGCTGGTGCTGGTGCACAATCTCTATGTCGGCGCGGTCGCCGGGCAGCGTGGTGCCGTGCGCTGGAGCTGCCTCGCGCTCGCGCTGATCTGGGGCTACGATCTCAATTATTACACGATCGCCTATCTCGGCCGCGCGGTGCCCGACGAATTGATCGCGCTGCGCGCGCTGGCGCAGATGATCGCGGTGGTGATGATCGGGCTGGCCGCGCGCAGCGGCGCGTCGCTGCGGCTGTCGCCGTCGCGCGCGGTGGCGTTCCAGTCGCTGATGCTGCTGATCATCGGCATCTATCTGATCGTGATGGTCGGCGCAGCGCAATCGGTCGCCTGGGCCGGGGGCAACACCAGCGAACTGGTCCAGCTCGGGTTTGCCTTTGTCACCACCGTGGTGATCATCGCGCTGGTACCCTCGGCGCGGTTGCGGCGCTGGATCAATGTCGTGCTGGCCAAGCATTTCTTTCAGCATCGCTATGACTATCGCGCCGAATGGCTGCGCTTTGCGCGCACGATCGGCCGCGCCGATGCCAATGCCCAGCCGCTCCACGCCCGCGTGGTGCAGGCGGTCGCCGATATCACCGACAGCGCGCGCGGGTTGCTGCTGGTCCCCGGCGAAGGCGGCGCGCTGGTGCTGGCGGCGCGCTGGCAATGGCCGACGATAGACGTTCCAGCTTGTGCGATGGCCCCGCATGGCGTCGCGTTTCTCGAACGCAACGGGTTCATCGTCGATCTCGATCAGGTCCGCGCCGGCACCGACCA
>Ga0116230_10007378_pt1 | contig 10862 bp, 9 predicted proteins | sample S1TSphfallax_3_FD_88678 | JGI IMG/M metagenome (GOLD analysis project Ga0116230, IMG submission 88678) | Host-associated microbial communities from peat moss isolated from Minnesota, USA - S1T2_Fd - Sphagnum fallax MG | ecosystem: Host-associated > Plants > Peat moss > Unclassified | place: USA...
CCGATGGCCCACGCAGCAGTGCCGGGCATACCGGCGAATATGATGACCGCGAGCAGGATGTCGACGATCCCGCTCAACAGCAACATCGTCCAGCGTCCGGAAAAGTCGGCGCGGTGACGCAGCGAGAGCGCGATGGACACCACCCCTTCGAACAGCAGGAATACCGACACAACGAGCGTCAGCGACACGGTCCCGGACAGCGGCCAGGTCAACAAAACGATCCCGGCGGCGAGCGCGATGAGTGCGGACACCAGCGACAGTGCGAAGCCCGGTGCCCCGCGCGTTCGGAACGTGCTGATCAAGCCCATGATGCCGCTGGCAAGCAGAAGCCAGCCGACCAGTATTTCGACCGCCAGTGTCGCGATCGGCGGCAGCACGATGGCGAACAGCCCCAACACCAGAAGGACGATTCCTTCCGTGAGAAACATCCGCCAATGCCGGTTCAGCGACACGGCCACGGCTGCCTGGTCGATTCTCACGTTCAATCGTTCTGTCGCCATGGAAACTCCTGGGCCGGCGGATTCGAGCTGGCAGGATGACCGTCGGAAGAGTCGATGCCCAGCGGCGCCAGACCCGATGTCGCCTCGGATCGATGGAAGGATGCCGTAGGCGGCTTGGAGACCTCGCCGGTCAGCGCTTGGTGGCCGACTTGTTCCGACGTCGCGTCGGAGTCGGCGGCGCCGCCCGGCGTCCGGCCTGCGGCCGGCCGCGCGGCTTGGGCAGCGATCGCGTCGACCGCAGGTGCGAGGCGACCGCCGCGAGACCCGCCGAGATGAAGCGTTCGATGTGATCGATCAGCGGATCGATTTCGTCGGAACCGTGCGCCAGCCCCGGCATGACGTGGGTGAGCACGTCGCGCTGCATGATCGCGAGGAGCATGGCGGGAGCCAGCAATGTCAGCATCGTCCTCCCGACCACCGGATCCTCCCGCTGCGCACCGATCATCGCTGCAACGATGCCGCGCAGCACCGTCAATTTGGGCAGCACCTCGGACCTGAAGAAGGCCTCGCGAGCCGGCGAAGGGGAGATGATTTCGCGGCTGATGAGGCGCATCTCCCAGGAAGCGTTTGGAAAAGCGAGTCTGCGCACGATCATGGAAATGACGGCCCGCAGCTTCTGCCGCGGCATTGCCCTGCTCGCAGCGATGTCCTTGAGCACCTCGATGGCGATCAGCTGCTGGTGGGCGTGCGCCAGGGTCTGCGAGTACAGGGCCTCGAATCCCCCGAAATGATAGTTGACCGCGGCGGAATTCATCCCGGCGCGCTCGCAAATTTCCTTGCTCGTCGCCCGGCCATAGCCCTGCTCGGCAAACACCTCGCCCGCGGCCACCAGCAGCTGTTCGCGCGCCCGCTCGCCAACTGTCGGCTGGCCTGGGTCGTGCAGCGTGCGGCGCGGGGCGGGGTTCATGTCCCGAAGGCTAGGTTGGCGATCAAGAAAAAGCAATTTAAAATTTGAATTTGACAAGCTGCGGATCCTTGATTCAGCATTGTGGCCCCGAAAGTCAGGTTGAGCCCTATGAGCACCGATCCCGCTGCGAGCACGCCGCAGCCCGGCCGCAAGCCGAAAAAGTCGCGGACCTTCTTCATTCTGGCGATCGCCCTCTGCATCCTCGTGGCGGCCGTCGTCTGGCTCTATCTCAGCACCCGCAACATCGAGACCACCGACGACGCGCAGGTCGACGGCGACGCCGTGGTCATTGCGCCGAAGGTCGCGGGCTACGTCGTGACCCTGGCGATCCGCGACAATCAGCCCGTCAAGGCCGGTGATCTGCTCCTCAAGATCGATCCGCGCGACTATATCGCCGCGCGCGACCGGGCCGCCGCCGCGCTCGCGCTCGCCGCTGCGCAGCTCGAAACCGCCCGCGTGAATTTGAAGATGGCGAAGGTCACCGCGCCCGCGAGGCTCGCGCAGGCAAGGTCACAGGTTGACCAGGCGGCCGCGAATCGCGACCTCGCCGCCGCGAACGAAAAACGACAGACCAACCTCAGCGTCAAGGCGACGACCCAGCAGGCGCGGGATCAGGCGGCGTCGCAGCTGCGCGCCGCCGCGGCGAGTCTCGCCGACAGCCGGGCGCAGGTGGACATCGCCGGTCTCGTCGGCGAGACCATCACCCTGGCTCAGGCGCAGGTCGACGCGGCGGCGGCACAGGTGCGGCAGGCGCAGGCGGAACTCGCCGCGGCGGAGCTCAATCTGAACTATACCGAGGTCAGGGCGCCGCAGGACGGGCGGGTGACGATGCGCAACGTCAATCTCGGCAGCTACGTCCAGGCGGGCCAGGCGTTGTTTTCGCTCGTCAACGGCAACGTCTGGGTCACGGCGAATTTCAAGGAGAGCCAGCTCGACCGCATGCGGATCGGTCAGGGCGTCGAGATCCGCGTGGATGCCTACCGCAGCCTCAAGCTGCGCGGCCACATCGACAGCATCCAGGGCGGCACCGGCTCGCGATTCAGCGCGTTCCCGGCGGAGAACGCCACCGGTAATTTCGTGAAGATCGTCCAACGAGTGCCGGTGAAGATCGTCATCGACAGCGGACTCGACCCGTCGCTGCCGCTGCCGCTCGGCGCCTCGGCCGACCCGCGCGTGGAGCTGCAATGAGCGCGACGGATGTCGCGCCGATCGCCGTCGCCCCCCCGGCAGCGGCGGCCAATCCGTGGCTCATCGCCATGGTCGTCACGCTCGCTGCCTTCATGGAGGTGCTCGACACCACCATCGTCAACGTGGCGCTGCCGCACATCGCCGGGACGATGTCGGCGAGCACCGATGAGAGCACCTGGACGCTCACCTCCTATCTCGTCTCGAACGGCATCGTGTTGACCATATCCGGTTACCTGACGCGCCTGCTCGGCCGCAAGCGCTATTTCCTGATCTGCATCTCGATGTTCACCGTGTGTTCGGTCCTGTGCGGGATCGCCACCAGCCTGACCCAGATCATCGTGTTCCGGCTGATGCAGGGGTTTTTTGGCGGCGGCCTGCAACCGACGCAACAATCGATCATTCTCGATACGTTTCCGCCTGAGAAGCGGGGCCAGGCATTCGCACTGACGGCCATGGCGACCGTCGTGGCGCCGGTTCTCGGCCCGACGCTCGGCGGGTGGATCACCGACAATTACAACTGGCGGTGGATCTTCCTCATCAACATACCGGTTGGCACCCTGGCGTTCTTCGGTGTGGCCGCGTTGGTGCCGGCGCCGACCGCCGCGCGCGCGGCGCTCGCCAAGCCCAGCCTTGACTACGTGGGTCTCGGGTTCATCATCCTCGGCCTGGGAGCGCTGCAGATCCTGCTCGATCGCGGCGAGACCGACGACTGGTTCGCCTCGCCGTTCATCCGGTGGCTGGCACTGCTGACCCTGACCGGCGTCGGCGGCGCCATTTGGTGGCTGTTGCGCGCGAAGAAGCCGATCGTCAATCTCCGGGTGCTGGCCGACCGCAATTTCGGTCTCGGCTGCCTGATGATTTCATCGATGTCGGTCATTCTCTATTCGAGCGCGGTGCTCATCCCGCAGCTGTCGGAAACCCAATACGGCTACACCGCGACGCTGGCGGGGCTGATCCTGGGGCCGGGCGCGCTCGCGCTGATCGCCCTGATCGTGATTGTCGGGCGCCTCCTGCCGTTGGTGCAGCCCCGCTTCATCATTGCGTTCGGCTTCCTGTTTCTCGGCTGCGCCTTCCTCTTCGCGCACCGTCTCACGCCGAACCTCGACTTCCGGACGCTCATCGAGATGCGCATCGTCCAGACCATGGGTCTTAGCTGCTTGTTCGTGCCCATCTCGGCGGTCGCCTACTCGACGCTGCCGAAGGCGCTGAACGGCGATGCCGCGGCGCTCTACACCATGTTCCGCAACGTCGCCGGTTCGATCGGGATCTCCGTGTCGGCCGCGCTGCTGGTCACGCGTGGCCAGGTCCACATGGCGCATCTCGGCGCCCACCAGACCCCGTTCTCCCAACCGTACGTCGATACGCTGGCGGCTGCCACTCGGATGATCGAGGGTACCGGCGTGCCCGCGAGTGCGGCTCACCAGAGCGCGGCGGGCCACTTTTACCACCTGCTCATCGGCCAGTCGCAGATTCTGGCCTATATGGATGTCTTCTCGCTGTGTGCCTTGTTGTCGTTTTGCATCGCCCCGCTCGCGCTGCTGCTCTATCCCGTGCGCCCCGGCGGCGCGGCGGCCGGCGAAGGAGTCCATTAGATGAGTCGGCGTCAGCGCCTCCTGCTTCCGCTTTTCAGCGCGGCGCTGCTCGCCGGCTGCGTCATGGGACCGAACTTCTCGAGACCCGATGCCAACACACCGGCTGCGTGGCACGATGCCGCGGTGGTGCAGTCGGACGGCACCCGGCTCGCGACTGACGCCGACCCCGATCCGGCGTGGTGGCTGGCATTCAACGATCCCATCTTGAGTTCGCTGATCGAACGGGCGACCCGGGATAATCCCGACGTACAGATTGCCGTCCTGCGCATTGCCGCCGCCCGGGCCAATGAACGCGCCGCTTCCGCCGCGGGCCTGCCGAAGCTCACCGCGGATGCGATCTACACACGGGCTGACCTTGGCCAGGGATTCGTGCAAAGTTCGTCGGCTGGCGGAGCTCTCGATGCGTTGACGAAGCCCACCAATATTTATCTCGGCGCGTTGGATGCGTCGTGGGAGCTGGATCTGTTCGGCAAGGTCCGCCGTTCGGTGGAGTCCGCCCGGGCCGCGGCCGACGCCGCCATCGGCAGCCGTGACGATGCACTGGTGTCCCTCGAGGCGGAGGTAGCGCAAACCTATGCACAACTGCGGGCGGCGCAGGCGAGTCGCGACACGGCACAGGAGGATTTCGACACGGAGCAACAGGTCGTGGAGCTGACGCGCGAGCGTGCCGCGCAGGGGCTCGTCACCGATCTCGATGTCGAAAACGCGATGACCAGCCTCGGCACCACCGAGGCCTCCCTCGCGCAATACGACCGGCAGATCGCCGCCAGCATGAATGGCCTCGCGCTGCTGGTCGGTGAGGCACCAGGCACGCTGGATGCAGAGCTCGGCACCGCGGCGCCCATCCCGCCCGTGCCGCCGCGCGTGCCCATCGGCCTGCCGTCCGGGCTCGCCCGGCGGCGACCCGACATCCGGGTGGCGGAGGCTGACCTGCATCGCCAGACCGCAGAGCTCGGCGTCGCCACGGCGCAGCTGTATCCCGACATCAGTCTCACGGGGGTCCTCGCGACCGACGGGACACGGCCGAAGCAACTCACGCAATGGGCCGACAAGTTCTACGCGTTCGGGCCCACGGTTTCCGTGCCGATCTTTCAGGGCGGTCAGCTGCGTGCGAATCTCACGCTGGCGAAGACGCAACAAGCCGAGGCGGCGGTCAACTATCGCAAGACGGTGCTCAACGCGCTGCAGGATGTCGACAACGCGTTGGCCGCCTATCGCACCGAATTACGGCGGCATGAGGCGTTGGACCGGACCGTCGCGGCGCAAACCGTGGCATTGGAGCTCGCACGGAACCAATACACGAACGGCGTTTCCACGTTCATCGACGTGCTGACGGCGGAAAACTCCCTGGCACAACAGCATCAACTGCTCATCGACAGCACCTTGTCCCTCACGACCGATGTCGTGAACCTTTACAAGGCCCTGGGAGGAGGTTGGCAGGCACACGGCGGCCCGGGCTAGACGCGCGACAGGCCGCTACGAAGGCCGCTTGCCCATTGCGACCGGCGTCGGTAGGCTCTCCGGCATGACATCCATATTGATGACGCCGCTCGACGCGGGAGACCTGGTTCTCAAGAATCGGGCTGTGATGGCGCCGCTCACCCGGGTCCGGGCGGGATCGAGCCACATACCGAATCCCTTGATGGCCGAGTATTACAGCCAGCGCGCGGGTGCCGGGCTCATCATGACCGAGTGTAAGATGGTGGCGCCCGACGGCTGCGCGTTCATCGGCGAAGCCGGTATTTTCAATGATGCCTCGCTGGCGGGCTGGCGACTCGTGACCGACGCGGTCCATTCCGCGGGCGGCACGATCATCATGCAGATCTGGCACCCGGGTCGTGCCACGCATTCTGCGATCAATGGGGTGCAGCCGATCTCGTCATCGAACAAGCCGCTGCGCAACGATACGATCCACACGCCGCAGGGCAAGCTGCCCTACGAGGCGCCCCGGCCCCTGCGGACCGACGAAATGCCGGGAATCGTCGAATTGTTTCGCCGCGGCGCGGAGAGGGCGAAAGCCGCCGGGTTCGACGGAGTCCAGGTTCACGGGGCGCACGGCTACCTAGTCGACCAGTTCCTGCGCGATGGCGTGAACGACCGCACCGATGCCTATGGCGGTTCGCTCGAGAACCGCGCGCGCTTGCTGCTCGAGGTGACGGACGCCGCGATTTCAGTGTTCGGTGCCGGGCGCGTCGCGATTCGGATATCGCCGTTGGTCCCATTCAACGACATGTCCGATTCCGATCCAGCGGCACTGGTTCGATTCGTGGCGCAGCAGATGTCGCAACGCCGGATCGCGTTCTTCGAATTGCGCCACGATCAGCACGACCGACCCGACGAGGTGGCGTTGGCGAAGTTGGCGCGCGAGCATTTCAAGGGCGTGCTGATGCTGAATGGTGGTTTCGACCAAACGTCGGGCGAGCACGCCGTGGCGAGCGGCCTGGCCGACGCGATCGTCTTTGGCCGGCTCTTCATCGCCAACCCCGACCTGGTCGAGCGCTTCCGACTCGGCGCTGCCTTGAATCCCCTGAACGTACCGGGCCTCTATGGCGGCGGGGCGGCCGGTTACACGGACTATCCGACGCTCGTGCGCTCCGCATGAACCTGCGCAGAACTCGCAATGCGAAGATTGTGGCCACGCTGGGGCCGGCGAGTTCTGATCAGGAGGTGGTGCGGCGGCTGTTCCTCGCTGGCGTCGATGTATTTCGTCTGAATTTCAGCCACGGCTCGGCGGACGATCATCGTGCGCGGGCCGAGATGCTGCGGGTCCTGGAGCGCGAGACCGGGCGGCCGATCGGTATTCTGGCCGACCTGCAGGGGCCCAAGCTGCGTGTCGGACGCTTCGTCGACGGCCCGGTGATGTTGGTGGCCGGTCAGCCGTTTCGCCTCGATCTCGATGGCGCGCCGGGCGATGCCCAGCGTGCCGGCATGCCGCACCCGGAAATCTTCGCCGCGTTGACGACCGGTTCGGAGTTGCTGCTCGATGACGGCCGCCTGCGCCTCGTGGTGACGAGCTGCGGACCCACGTTTGCCGATACCCGCGTGGTCGTCGGCGGTAAGTTATCCGCCAACAAGGGCGTCAATGTCCCCGATGTCGTGCTGCCGCTCACCGCACTGACCGAGAAGGATCATCGCGACCTCGACGTCGCGTTGAGCCTGGGGGCCGACTGGATCGCATTGTCGTTCGTGCAGCGCCCGGAGGATGTGCTGGAGGCACGCGCGATCATCGGCGAGCGTGCGGCCATCCTGTCAAAGCTCGAAAAGCCGGCCGCGATCGCGCGTCTCGAAGAGATCGTGGCGGTGTCGGATGCCGTGATGGTGGCGCGCGGCGACCTCGGCGTCGAGATGCCGGCGGAAAGCGTACCGGCGATCCAGAAGCGGATCGTGCGGATGTGCCGTCAGTTGGGCAAGCCCGTGGTGGTCGCCACGCAAATGCTCGAGTCGATGATCGAGAGTCCGGTCCCGACGCGAGCCGAGGCGTCGGATGTCGCCACCGCGGTGTACGATGGCGCCGACGCCGTGATGCTGTCGGCCGAATCGGCATCGGGCAAGTACCCGCTGGAGGCGGTCGGCATGATGAATCGCATCATCGAGCAGGTCGAGGCCGATCCTGCGTACCGGCAGGTCATCAACGCTTCGTATTCTTCGCCGGCGCCGGGCGCGGCCCGGATCGCCGAAGCGGTCTGCGGCGCCATGCGGTGTGCGGTCGCCATGCTGCACGCGGCGGCCATCGTTTGTTACACGCGTTCGGGAAAGACCAGCCTGCGTGCCGCGCGGGAGCGGCCGGAATGCCCGGTCATGACACTGACGCCGAACGAGTCGACGGCACGCCGACTCGCCCTCGTATGGGGAATTCATGCGATCCGAATCGACGGCGTGTCCAACGTCAACGAAATGACCTCGGTCGCCTGCGAGACGGCGCTGCGCGAGGGTTTTGCCCGCAGCGGGCAGCACATCATCGCCATCGCCGGCATTCCGTTTGGCAGCGCCGCGAATACCAACCTCATGCGGATCGCGACTGTCTGATCCCGAGGCGGCAAGCCACACGGTGTCGCTGCGTGATCCTGATCAGCGGTCATGCAAAAAGTGTGAACTCCCCTGCAAATCCCAAAGACGGCGTGATTGCTCGATCCGCCGACGTCGGAATCCAAGTCGCTTATGTCAACGACGGTCTTGTGTCGCGAAACGCGGGAACTAGACTCGTCTGCAGTGCAACACACACCTTGGAGAGCACACGTGCAGAAGCAAGTCTTGGGATTATTCGCGGCCACTGCGTTGATGGGTTCGCTGCCGGCGTTGGCGTCGTCCGAGACGCTCGATTACACGAGCGCAGCATTGGGCAGCTCATGGTCCAACGGAACCTTTGTCGGCGAGGTCGATGGCAGCGCGAGCACCTTCTCGATGGCGCTGACCTTGAGTGCCCCACTCGCCGCCAATCTGAACGACGCCAACGAGTCATCCTCCGTCACCGGGCTCACATTTACCGTCGATCCGACCACGGGGTCGGCATACTCGCTGAGCCTCAGCCCATCGCAGGCGCAGGGGTCGTCATTCAATTTCACCACCAATAGCGCCGGAGTCATTACGGGGTGGAATTTCACGGCCGGCGCCACCAGTTCGTCGCCCTACGTTCTGTTTCATTCGTGCAGCAACGAAGCATGCGCTGCCGCAAGCTATGCGGGCCAGTATTATGGCGCGACGGGTGATTGGTACGATTACAAGCCGGGCAGTGGGACCGCTTCCGATGGCTGCACCTACACTCCGACGAACGGCTGCGGCAGCGGCAATGGCGCGGTCGGCAGCTGGGTCGTCGCCGCGCCGGAACTCGATCCGCGGAGCATCGCCGCAGGCCTCACGCTATTGGCCGGCGGGCTGATGATATTGCGGGGGCGCCGCCGCCTGTAGATTCGGCCGACGCTGTTCGCCGCGCGCATATAATTTGCGCCAGCGGCCTCAAGATTCGAAACGGGATGCCGATGGATGAGAATGGGATCACGGTTTTCATCCCAGGGGCAGGGCAATGACGATATCCAGCATAACTTCCGCGCCGGCGGCAGCGCCACCGGCGACAGCCGCGGTGAAGGCGGCCGTGCCGACGCAATCGGTGTCCCAAGCCGTAAGCACCGCCACCGCAACCCTGGCGAGTTCCACCTACACGACGAGTGTGGGCGGCAAGAGTTACGCTGGGAACGTCTCGCAGTCCAATGGCACGTACACGATCTCCGTGCCTAATCTACCGGGCGCCACCGTCACGGCAACTCCGCTCAGCGCCGCCGAAGTGGCGCTCAACGCGAGGATCAGCGTTCTCGTCTGACGGTGGCCCGCCAGCAGCTAGTGGTAGCGCTTAACCATCGCTTCGAGCGGCACCGGGGTGATCCGGTCCGCGTGACCGGAGCAACCGAACGCCTCGAAGCGCTCCGCGCAGAGATCGCGTGCGGCATTCTTTGCGGCGATCAAGGACTTGCGCGGATCAAATTCGGAGGGATCCTTGGCGAAGGCGCGGCGCATGGCGCCGGTCATCGCCAGCCGGATGTCGGTGTCGATGTTGATCTTGCGCACGCCGCTGCGTATCCCGCGCTGGATCTCCTCGACAGGCACACCGAAAGTCTCGCGCAGGTCACCCCCGTGCTGACGGATGATGGCCAGCCATTCCTGCGGCACGCTCGAAGAACCGTGCATGACCAAGTGCGTGTTCGGCACGGCCTGGTGAATCGCGGCAATGCGGTCGATGTCCAAAATATCGCCGCTGGGTTGGCGCGTGAATTTGTAGGCGCCGTGGCTGGTGCCGATGGCGATCGCCAGCGCGTCGACGCCGGTGCGGGCAACGAAGTCCTTCGCCTGGGCGGGATCGGTGAGCATCATGTCGTGCGTCAAGGTCCCTTCGGCGCCGACGCCATCCTCCTCGCCGGCCTGGCCGCTTTCCAGGGAACCGAGGCAGCCCAGTTCGCCCTCGACCGAAACGCCGATGGCATGGGCCATCTCGCATACCCGTTGGGTGACGTCGACATTGTATTCGTAGCTGGCGGGGGTTTTCGCATCCTCGCGCAACGAGCCGTCCATCATCACGCTCGTGAAGCCTGAGCGAATCGATTGCGTGCACACGGCCGGACTGGCACCGTGATCCTGATGCAGCACGACCGGGATGTTGGGACAGGTCTCCACCGCCGCGAGAACCATGTGCCGCAGATACGATTCGCCTGCGTATTTCCGGGCTCCCGCGGAGGCCTGCAGGATGACGGGACTGCGAGTTTTTTCGGCCGCCTCCATGATCGCCTGGATTTGCTCGAGATTGTTGACGTTGAACGCGGGCACGCCGTAACCGAACTCCGCCGCATGATCGAGCAATTGCCGCAGGGAAATGAAGGCCATGGTTATGTGAACTCCGGTATTCTTGATTTCTAAATGCCACCCGCACTCAAAGCATGGGCCATCACTCGACTGAGCGACAATCAATATTTTTAATGCATCGATCAGGAAAACTTTATGGATCTGAGCCACGCGACCGGGGCCGCGCAGACACGCTTCCAGATCCCACCTCACTAGATTCCGCCGAACCAGTTTTCCCCCAGGTTCTCCCAGTAGCCGCCGGGGTATTTGTTGGTCACTTCGATCGCCGTGATCCATTTCGGATTCTTGTAGCCCAGTTTGGTGGCCATTCTGAGGCGCAGCGGAAAG
>Ga0116230_10007379_pt1 | contig 10861 bp, 4 predicted proteins | sample S1TSphfallax_3_FD_88678 | JGI IMG/M metagenome (GOLD analysis project Ga0116230, IMG submission 88678) | Host-associated microbial communities from peat moss isolated from Minnesota, USA - S1T2_Fd - Sphagnum fallax MG | ecosystem: Host-associated > Plants > Peat moss > Unclassified | place: USA...
AATGTCATAGAATGGCCTTGCCGTTGCCCATTATGTTGGGTGCATTGCCTAGCTAGCCCTAATTTTGGCTACCCTAGTACCTTACCCAACATAATATACCAGGGCTTGACTATTCCATGATGCATAATAGCACTAGCTTTCTTGGAAACTTACAAGAAAAATCCAATTCTCCAAAACACTTTTTCTATCTCTCCTATAGCCTAGAGATTGGATAGAAAGTTCTAAGTAAACTTCCTTTGCGTTTGAAGAATAAACTGTTTGAGCTCTGACCTTTCTACAGGATTGCAATTGCATACATTATTATTATTATTGTTCTCTGTGGATCAATATTACAATTCATATATAGTATGAACTTTTGAAGTACAAACGAGATATCTGTAAAGTCAACCGATTAGGGGGCAAGAACGGCCAGTTTTGGCATAATAGGGCATCACACGCATAACTTGGAATGAAAATTTTACAAAAGGAAGTAACTGGGACCCAAACTAGTTTTTTCAGTGGTCAACTGAGTTGCATCTTATGGTTCTTTTTCCTGAGCGCCTGCACCTCTGCTACATATATTTTATGAACTTTTGAAGTACAAAATAGAGATCTGCAAAGAGAACCGAGTAGGGGGCGAGAACGGCGAGTTTTGGCATATTAGGAAATCAAACTCATAACTCGGAATGACACTTTTACATAAGGAAGTAACTGGGACCCAAACTAAGTTTTTCCACCAATTTGGGTGGTCAACTGAATTTCATCTTATGGTTCCTTTTTCCTGAGCGACTGCACCTCTCTGCTACATATATTTTCACTGCTCCTACATGTACAACTACTATAATTACTCTCGAACCTTGTGCATATAAATGCTGAGTTTCAGCATTTCATACCCACATTTAATAAAATTTCCTTACTTTGCAGATACCACTGAAAGACAGGATAGGGGGTGAAACAGAGGGTAGCTTTGCAGATAACTTAGAATATAGGTGTTTTTTTGAGTTTCTTCCCATTTGACAGTTTTGCCCACTTGGGATCACACTTTCTACGGCAGGGGATCTTGTTCTTCCTTCACACCAGGGTATAGTCAGACTTCTAAGTAAAAGGGCTGAGGATTTTCTCAATGTTGGTTAAGATCATCTCAGCCGGCAGCAATAATAAAACATTCTCTCTCACCTTATACTTGGTAAATTCATCTTTATGGGTGGGGATGCAGAGACAATTAACACTCTATATTGGATGTGGAAAACACTTGTAGTGGCTGAAATAGGGTTGTGGGTGGACATGTTCTTAGTAACATGAAATTGTGGCAAAAGAGGTCGGACTGCTTGAATTGCACTGTCATGTTGTACCACATGATATCTCTACACTTTTAGTCAACAGAAGCTATTCCAGTTATAAGAAAGTTGAAAAGAGTATGAAAATGCAATGCATAAGAACTGGAGTCTTACCAACTGTGAAGTATCTGACTGGCTCACTTCTGAATTGGATGCCATTAGTTTGAAGCAGTGTTTTTTTATTTGGGCGAAATTTCACGGAATTTCAACCTGGAAAAAATGATTGCGACCTATACAAGTGATTTTCCATGGAAAAAATGGCCGAAATTTGCCAGATTTCCAAAAAACAATTTCCAGATTGTCAGATTTTTATGCTAAGTTCCAGCAGGTAGCCAAGAATATAGAAGGATTCTGTATTTTTCCTACTTTCATATCTAGAATGTAATAAAAAATCTGGCTAAATCATCTTGTGGATCATTGCCACTTCAGCTACATCACAAAATGTTTTCTAAAAAAACCTGGTTTGAATGTTCCTGGATATGTATCTCCCCCATTGCCTTCTGAGAGAGGAGCGAGAAGTCATGGCGGAACTCAAAACTGCAATTAGGAATAACATGATAAATCCATGTTCCACCATGACTTTCATGATTCACAGAAGTGCAGGTTTGGATCCTGGATGTGTAATATCTCCCCTGGCACTGGAATTGGAAAGTGCAATTGTCAATAACATATCTACCAATTGGGACATTTGAGAGGCAAGCAGAATTTGCTGAAGGGAATGTGAAATTTGGACTCAAAGACTATGCCTTAATCTTCAAAAAGACAATCTTTATATGATTTTAGAAGCAATCAAATATTCTTTGTGGGTTTTACAATGCACACAGTACAAAACTTTTGTACTGTGTTCTTTGCGGGTCTGCCCGTGGCCGGATCCACCATCTTTTGGAGAGAAAGATGGATGATGCCTAGACACAAATTTTGGGTCCTGTTATGCATGCTTTGGGCGTGTAATAAAGACTAAGAGGCATAATATTCTCCCAGTGTCCATTACACTGCTAAATTGTGTATAATAAAATAGGACTCACTGCCGATTTAACGTCCTCCCCCTGCATCACCTCCATCCCTTCAGACTTAAACTTCTTTCAACTACTGTAGTTACCACCCAATTTCTTGATATTGAAATTTTGGCGAATTTCTTCAAAAAATAGAAAATTAGTCGAATTTATTTAGAGAAAAACAGAAATTTCCTAAAATATCCTGATTTTTCTGTTGAAATGCAAAAAGTATTCCCCCAAAAAATCACAGTGAGGCATAGAACATTTTTTATTTTTTGGACTATAATGCTAAATGCTGTTCAAGATACCAATATTTGCATCCCAATTCCAAATTTCTACCTTGATATGAGGTTACCCCATTCACATGAGGGTTCATCTTTGCTTTGCTGTGGGCTTTATATTGGAAAGCCTAGCAACAGAATGTCTCAGGCTTGTTATGTGCTTAAATTTGCAGAGTGTGAAAGTTTCTCTTGACAATGAGATTTCATTGAAGGTGCTAAATTTTGTTGAACTATTATATTATTGAGTATAGTTCAGTTTGCGCTTGTACCCACCAGTAATCTGCAATTGAGGACTCAGGACTGTGAAATCTAAAAGAAACTGTAAAGCTCTCTGTAAAGAATCCAGAGCTGGGGGAGTGAGAAGGAAAATCCCAAAAGTCAAATTAAATGAACCCCCAGTCCTGATTTGTTTTATTTTTCTTGTTTCATCCATTCTGTGATGTAGCCATATTTGACTATGTGATGATAATGGCAATCATCTATAAGAAGATCTAGCCAAATTTGGCTATAAACTACATATGAAAGCTTAAAAGTTTATTCATTCTTCTTTCATATGGCTATTTTGTGTACAACAGCCATTTTTTGTGCAAACAATTGCACAAATGGGAGAGAGAATGTTTTTGGTCGCAATACTACTACAGTTAGATGGCTTTTTATGCATTCAACATTTTGATTACAATGATTGTGAAATCAATCATACTTGTACATAATGATTCATTATGTTTATTTTCGATACATAGAAAAGTAAAAGTGTTTAATTTGACTAATTTGAAATGATATTATAACCAAATTGAACATGCCAAAATATATGTGGAATATACAATGCATATGTGAACTATGTAAGCCACTAAAACTAGTCATAGACAATTTGACATGTCATTTATGTGACTAAAGATAGTCAGTCATTTTGACATGAAATATGACATGAAAATAAATAACAAATTTCATGTTCACATTTATTGTTTGTAATGTTTCATATAAAAATTTAAAAAGGGGACAACATTGCTCAGATATAACAAAATGACATATTAAAAATTGGAAGATCAAATAACTTTTTTATTTTTATTTTATTTTTTTAAATGTAAACATAACCAACGTACATGTGAAACTTGAACTAATGTAATTTTAAATAGGAAATTTAAAATAATAAAAATTTAAATGAATCTATGAATTAAAGACATGTCAATTCAATTATATAATTTCAAAAGAAAATTTCACTTCATTATGAGAATTTTATTAAACATTTAATAAAATAATTATTTTTGGTTTTTTGCCCAAGCCAAGATATAAGATTCATGTTATTTTTTTGGAATTTTAAATATTAAAAAATTTAGTTAACTAATTTTTTAATAATTTAATTTGATTTAATATATTTAAAATTAATGTAATAAAAAAATTACCTTTTGGAATTAAAAGGAAAATTTATAAATTTCATTATTCTCAAGATCATAGATTATCTAAAGTCCATGGTTTCAAGCAATCCCATATTATGTATGTATGGATGTAAGCAATTCAAAAACTTATTTTTCAAAATAGTTATTATTTCAATATATTTTCAAAACAAACATGAAAATTAATAATAACATGTGATTTTTAGTGTCCATGTAAATGGTTATTTGGAGAAAAGAATGAATTCGTTTTTAGGTATGTTTCATTTAGTGTTATGCAATTATTGTGGCAATTTAAAATATACCAGTGTTGGTCAATTCAATAATAATTTAATAATTTGATGCATCATTGTAAATGAAAATTGGAGTAGCATTATTAAAAATGCATACAAGTTTTTTTTTAATCGTTATATTATAATTGATATCTATCACAAATGATATGGATTTAATTGCTAACACAAGTCTTCCAACATGATTTCAAGATAGAATTTGACACATTACTAATATAGCTTAAATTGAAATGCAAATGGAATTTACTTATCTAACTATTCATTAACAACACTTAGATATGGTATGAATCACCCAATGCCTAGAAGGTTATTTTTCAATTTTGGAACACAATGTAAGAATTTATTTTTTTAAAATTTAAAAACTATTTCATTTAATTTTAGGAAAATTTTAAATTCACACCTTTTTTGGTTAAATTCACACCCTTTCTTCGTGTCGTGGTCAAGAAATGCGGCAGACCTGTAGGTTCTAAGAACAAGACAAGCATGACCAGGGTGTGAATTTAACCAAAAAAGGTGTGAATTTAAAATTTTCCTAATTTTATTTAGTTGTTGTGACAATTTCAAAAACAATCAAAGCTTAGGTTTTAGAATTTGGGAAATATAAATTAAAAATAATTCATCAATAAAATAATGAAAAATTCTTTAACACATATTGTAAAATTTGCTACATCATTGTAAATGAAATTTGGAGAATAACACCAATCACTTATAATATAAAAAATGCAACTTGAAAAATGCATATAATTTTATTTTTTTCGTTAGAATTGAAATATATAAACATTGTATGCATTTAATATTTACAAAAGCCTTTCATTTCTTGAGGGTAAAAATGAAACATGACAATTTGCTAAAACATTTGAAATTTTTCATTAAGGAATTTATACTACATTAGGACAGGTGTTTGTTTTGTTTTGTGTTGACCACATCTTAACCCTCCCAAACCATGGGGCCTTTCACTACTCTTTTGGTACCATTGGAAATTGCTTAACAAGGTAATGTGCATTTTGCAAATTTTCTAACCATGGAGCAAAAGTTATTAAATTTAGAATTACTTTTGTCATTGAAAATTAATTTGAATTTACAAAGTTGATTTTTTCAATAATCAATGCCTCTTCAAATATTGATATTTGAATTCACATTAGTCATTTCATATCAACTGGGATCAAAATCTTTTAAGGTGTAGCAGCTAGGATGAAAGAAAAGCAATCCTTATTGGAGTTCGATATTTTGATCCCCATCATTATTAAAACATGTCAAATATTTTTCAAGTTAATATCTTAAATCGTCATATATCTAGAACCATTGGTATCATCCACTTTATGTCCATGTGTATAGCAAACAAATTTAATATTAAAAGAGTTTTTTTAAAACATGTGACATTAGAACTATTTCTAAAGTGACTCTCTATTTCACGCCCTATCCCCACTTTTAGTAATATTTGCAAAATAAGGAAATTTTATTAAATGTCTATATGAATGCTGAGTTTGAGCATTTAATGCACAAGGTTCAAGAGTAACTATAATAGTTGTATAGGTAAAAGTAGTGAAAATATATGTAGCAATAGTGGAGGCACTCAAGAAAAAGGAAAGAGGGAATGAAATTCAATTCACCACCAAAATTGGTGGAAAAACTAGTTTGGGTCCTAGTTATTTCGTTTTGTAAAATTTCATTTCCAATTACATGTTTGATGCCCTATTGTGTCGAAATTGGTTGTTCTCACCCCCTAATTGCCTAACTTTATCCCCATGAGTGGAATGTATTTGCTTATACATGTCATGGGGAATCTCTCATTGGTCATACTCTTATTTATCCATATCAATCAATCAATGCCTTTTCATGTCGCATGAGGAAACATATTTGTCTCTTCATCTCATAAGGAAATGCATGGGAAATCTCTCATTGGTTATCATCTTGCCATTTAACCATCTCAACCAATCAATGTTTTTTCATGTCAAAATGACAAAATGTTTTTGCCTTTTCATCTCATGTGGAAATGATGGAGAATCCCCCATTGGCCATCCTACCTGCCCTTTTGTTATTAACCTTTTTATTTACGTTATCAAATCCAAAACCTTCAAATCTTAAACCTTAACTCAATCACATTTCAATTCATAATTGACCTTTAAATATATTCACATTTGGGCCAATGACACAAGATTTCAATAATAAACATTAAATTAAAACAAAGGAAACAAAAGTGATGATAAAAATACATATTAATATCATAGATTCAACAAGGTAGTTGAATGTGTTGTGATCACATGATACAAATAGGGTATAATTTATTTTAACCTATGTTTTAAAAAATAATATATTTGCATGGTGCACATATTGCAACGATCCTTTAGGAAATGATAGGTTACAAGTCGAAGAAGGTGATGAGAGCACAAGTGAACATGTGATGACAAGACCTAAGAGGTGTTAAATGTAAATCTTATATAGAAATAGAGACACACAAGGAGAACATGAGGAGGGTTAAGAATCAAGAGTGAAAGGAAAGGGGATCCCTTTTTGGATTTTTTAGAAAAACAAAAGAAACTTGTGAAAGTTTTAACAAAATAGATAACAAGAGGATAGACCCTCCGATGTTTATGGTTGGTTGTTTTTTAATGTATTCATTTCCTGTTTTGTAAGTAAAACAAAGAGGAGAAGGTTGGGAAGCGTTGGAGTGTGCTTGTTAGATTTGTTTGTTTGTGATATCCCTAATTATGTTGAACAAGGTCAAGTTTTGCAAGAAGAAGGGGTGTCGGAGGTCCTAATACCAAAAAAGAAACCTTTTGGAAATAGGGACAAGTTTTATAAAGGGGGAGGATAGTTCACTAAAGTGAACTACATGGCAACGAGCCACCAAAGTGACATTTCTATCAAAAAAGACTAAAGGCTCATGGTTTTAGTTGTTGTTACTTTAAATAATTGACTTGTGGGTCAAAACCATAAATTTTAAAACTTCACCAAGGGAGGAAAAAAAAGATTGATTATTCATAATATTTCAAAAGGAAATAAATAAGGTGTTAGTTTAAAAACTTCAATCGCTCAAAAATGTTTTGGTTATAGTGGCACAAGGGCTTAAACTAAAGGCATATTAAAACCTAGTGGTATATTGATGTTAAGTTAATGATAGAAGGATAAAGAAAAAATGTTGTATCACATATAAAATGTTATTAAGAAAAAATGATGTGGAATCCTTGGTGTCATGGGTTGGTGGTAACTCAATGTTAAGTTTCATGGTAATTAACATTAATCCAAATGAAATTGTAGATTTTAACAAAAAGACCATTGGTTAAAATTGCCAAAGAAATCACATGTGTATGTGTGTGTGTGTGTGTTTGTTACCTTAACATTTCATGTTCCATGTTTGATCCCTATTCCAGGTTCCCCATCCCCTTGTTGTTTCCCACCCCTATTGGCATGTTTGGTAACTCCTCAAGTGTTTTTCACATTCACCAATTCCCAAACACTTTTCGAGTTAACTACACACACATGTGCCCATGCATACACATTAGCTCCATGCCTCAAACAAGATTCACATGAGACTTCAAGTTAGCTTAAACCTAAATTCACTACTCAAGCCTTGGACTTAGTTTCAATCCAAATTTTTCAAATAGTCCAAGATCTTGCCTACCACACCCCCATGGCCATATCCTACAATCCAACCACAATAGTTCCCAATCTAATTGTTTCGCCCCACATGAGTCATTCAAGTGACTTGCATCCCACAAAAAGTCCCCTTGAATACCTTGCTCCTTGCACAACACCAAGGCATGAAGCACCTTGTCTCATGTGATGCCTTGTCATCCCAACCTTCTTGGCACCTTGCTTCCCCATGAACCAAACTTTATTGTCAACTCAATGCACCTTGATCACCAAGTGGTCTTGCCATGGACTTGTTTTCAAAGGGCATGTCACTCACCTTGTCCCCTTCCTTGTGCATTTCATGCACATCTTTGCTTCGGCACATTGAATCAAAATTCATGACACAAATAGAATTCATTGCATCATAATGAAAATTGTTCAATCACTCAATTGTTTAACATGAATTCCTATCAACAATGTTAGTTAGCTATATGGAAGTACACGTTCATGGTCATGATGGAATGGTTTAGAAGAACCATTTCAAACTTTGATCACAACGACAATTCACAAGAAAGTGAGGAACATGTAGTCTTTGATATTCTTCAATTTAGTTTCAAAAGTTGAATTATATGCAAATCCACAATAATTTCAATTAAATTTTGCATTGTACATATAATTGAATACTTCTTTATAAAAATAAAATATAATGCAACGTAATTGAAAACATAACATTGAGTTTTTAGAAGCTCTTAATGAAATAGTTATTCATTGTGGAAGAAGGCTAACAACACAGGCAAAAGGAACAAACTAAAGTTCAATAAAATTCAAGTTCAACAATTGTGAAAATAAATGCAAAAGATATAAATGAATAAGAAGTATAGCACTAAAAGAGGTTTCCTAGAGATAAAAAATTTAAAATTATATGAAATATGCTTATTAATAATATCAATAATGTGAACTTAATGACAATTTAATGAAATGATGTTAAAAACATGGTATGTTTAATCCAACTCATGGGTGAATGATCATCTAAAATGTGGTGGTAATTTCATGTTAAGTCTTGCCATGTGTCACTATTACCACCATACCCTAGTGTTAAAGGTCATAAAACTATACATTGTTAACACTACATTTGAATGGGCTTTAAGGGTTTGAAAATTCCATTCATCTTTTCACTAAATTTTTTTATTAAATAACCAGTTATTACACCCAATAATGTATTATAGTGACAACAAGGTCTTTTGTACATTTTTTTTCTAATACCTATATTAATGCATACCTTATATTAATTATACTTGAATTTTGAAAAATATATAATCATATGATAAAACTAATTGAATTATAATTTTTACTTAACAACCAATATATGTAACCTTATATTTTTACTCACATAATAAATTACAAATAAATGCCCCCATGCAAATTTTATTTGAAAGTTTGTTATATTCAAATTTAGGTCTACACCAAGTTCACACAAACACATTCAAATGAACCATGTTTTAAAGTGTAAGTCTACACAAGTACATTTGAATGTGTTGTTTACATAAGTTTTAAACCTCAAAAACCCCAATCCATATACAATATTGGTTAACAATTTGGTATCCACTCAAACGATGATTGAAACAAATATATATTCATATATTCTTTGATGGAGGCCCCTTATTTTTGGAATTTCTTAGCCCTAAGGTTGTAGTCTTCACAATTTTCACAAAATTCTAATAGAAAAAAAAAAATTTAATCACAAATTTTTATTTTTGTTAAAAAATATTTACAAATGTTTTGAAGGAACAATTTATGGGGGAGAATTGGACAAGTTTTTCAATTTCAAACCAAATGTTCCTCTATTTTCTATAATTTTGAAAATTATTCTCAAAATTTTCACCAATTGACATTAAATCTTGTTTGGGATGATTGTCAACAATGTTACATTATAATAATTAAAATGCAAAAAAATAGTTACACACATTAGAGTTATTTGTAAAGTGAATGGATTAAGGGGTCCCTTCATTGATTTGATCAAAATAAGGTGTGAATGGCAAAATAGTAGATAGATCACAGTAAAAGGTGGGTCAAACTTTAAAACCCACTTGAAATTGGTAATTGTTAAAGTTTGATCCTATATTTTGTGAAGTGAAATGCATAGTTGGTTTTCTTATTTTCACCATGTTTGGTGTTCTTTTCTTTTTATTTTCTTATGTGTGAGGCATTGGCACCATTGTTTTCAAATGTGTTGTTATGGAAAATAGGGTGGGTGGGCCTATTCTTATGCACCAACTTATATCCGTGTCCTAGTAGAAGGACCCATATTGGGTATCTAAGAATAAATTCATCATTGCAAAAGACACAACATAAAATTAGTATACTATCATATTAATTATTGAGAATATGCACACATGTGGACAATGATGAAAATGATTAAAAACAATATTAGATACAGAACATGAGGAACATTGTTTCAATTTTGATAGTTGGCAATATTTAGTGATGCGTTCCCAAGTTCTTTGTTGGACCCAAGTTGGGTCCAAGTTAGTCAAACAGTGGAATTGTTTGGAACTTAGGGCACGTTCCTAGCTCTCAGCACTAAAAGGGGTAGAGGGGCGTGCTAAAGTTCCGAGATGGGATTAGGAAGAGGGACAAGCTTTAGTTACTTACTCGAACTTGCATCAAACCAACCAACAAGTTGGTTAGTTCACATTCTGGAACACCTTTAGTGCTAGGACAAGCCACGGGTAACCTTGGACTCATAAGACTCACCACGGTCTAGACTCGGGGGAAGCCACCACCTTCTTCCATATAGTATTCTCTGCGTCTTTCCACGGCACCTACATCCGAATGGTTTTTTGTCCCGGGACTCCCAAAGAGGAGTCCCAAAACTATCCCGATTTGGACTCCCAGGATTTTGCAACTTCATAATTCTTTGCTCCAACCTCCAATTGGGATGAAGTCTGAAGCAAATTTGTAGCTCTCCTTGAGAGCTTTCCAACGGTGTGTCACGCTTCACATGCACACACCGGAGTC
>Ga0116230_10007380_pt1 | contig 10859 bp, 11 predicted proteins | sample S1TSphfallax_3_FD_88678 | JGI IMG/M metagenome (GOLD analysis project Ga0116230, IMG submission 88678) | Host-associated microbial communities from peat moss isolated from Minnesota, USA - S1T2_Fd - Sphagnum fallax MG | ecosystem: Host-associated > Plants > Peat moss > Unclassified | place...
GATTTCCGACTTTTAGTGGTCGGGAGTCAAATTGTCAATTTGACTCCCGACCCTTCTTTTGCCCATAACTTGGGTTGCAGATGTCCAAATGACCAATGCGAGGGCATTTTAGACATCTACACTTCAAGACCTTTCCAATGAGACTAAGAACACCCCAATGCGAGGTGTTTTGGCCTCTGCTGTTGAACCCTAAACATTCGGGAGTCTTGGAGGACTCCAAATCCCCAACTTTGGGAGTGGGAGTTTCATCCTCCCACTTCACCCAAAGTGGGGTTGCGACATTTATAATGAACTGATTACAAAATTTGAGAAACTTTGTTACAATATAAATAAATAACAAGTATGTTTGAAAATGATTAGTTAAATTGAATTTCAAACCTACTTTTCTAATAGAAGTTTGATGTATTCTACTATAATATTTTAAATGTTGAGAAATTATAAATCCATTTTAGAACTGCATCATGTTGAAAATGGAGAATATCTAATAATTCATCTACTTTCACCTACTTGTACAAGTTTGGACAAACAAAAAAAGTAGTAAAAAAATTAGTTATTTTCTTAAAAAATTACTCAATGTATATTAGATATGTGATTAGTCAATATCACTATGAATTAAAAAGTATCTTCATGTCGATCACCAAATGTTAAAACATTTATACTTTCAATACATTAAAACTTGTTTATGGCTATTTTTTTCTTTTTTTTGTGATAAGATTCAAAAATTGTTTATTTTACCATGCTCTCACCCAATCAAGAATCACAACAACACATTATGGGTTTTTTGACTAGTCAAAAAAACAATTATTGTCCTTTTAGACTATAATTGTAACTACTTAGTCACAAAAATCACTATGTAGTTGCAAAGGCCATTGAGATTTCACGTGATGTCATGGTTTTGCAACTATAGTTAGTATGACAACTAGTGATTTTTTTTGGATAGATATATTATTATCCTTGAAATTGTAATAATATTATTTTAATTAATTAAAACTAGTTAATTAAACATACCATGATTTTTGTGATTAAAATAACAACTTCTAGTCTCACAACATGATGATGTGGCATTCCACGTGCCAAAACATGTATTTTATGGCTTGTTATATTTTACTACAATGGTAGAAATGATTAAAATGGCATAAACAACTTTTTAAATGATTATAAAAATGACTATCATTGAGTACACCCTAATAAACCCATTTTCCTCCAATATTGTAAACCCTAAACTCTAAACCAATTGTAAAGACATGTTTTAGCATTGCTATGTGGTAATAAAATACTTAACTATTAGTCAACATGATGATTCATACACTACTTTGGATAAAATGAAGCATTTATTGGTCAATCATTATGTTAGAAATAATGTCCAATCCTTCAATGTAGTTTAATGCATCAAGATGCAAGTCCAAAAACTTTATTTTCACTACAACATATTTTGTCTTTTGAACCAAACACAAAAATGATTATTATTTTTTCAACTACATTTATAACTACTCAATCAACCTTTTACAGTGATCCCCATGGCCATACCAAGGTTGAGTTTTCATAAAAGGATTTATGCGCTTTGGAGGTTTATTGTGATGGACAACATTATGGTATCCGAAGATTGATGACAATGGAAAATATTGTGCATCATGGAATTTCTTGGTTATATATTGGCAAGGCAACTTGGACGTGGAGGTTAGGATTTGACACATTTTTTCCAATCTTAATTAGGTAACATTTACATGTTTGATGAAGTTCTTAAAAGTTACCACTTTACACAATTTACAAAATCCAAGGATTGAATGACAATGAGGGTTATTTTACAACATGGAATTTCCTAGTTTTATCTTGGAAAGGGTATATGGACATTTAGGTTAGGAGTTGACACATTTTTCTCCAATCCTTATACATCATTCACATGTTTGATCAAATGTTTAACAAGTTAAACTTTGAACAATTTGGAGTTGGAGTTTGGGGTACCTAAATAAGGTTGTTTATTGATGAGTTTATTTCCATTAAACATTTTGAGCTTAAATTTGAATACATAATGGGATTCAAAACCATAGTTTAAATACTAGAGAACACACAAATGATTAAAACCCTATTGTTTGTCAGAATCAAACCCTGAAATGGTTAATCTAATTGAACCACGTGTCAACATCATAAAAAATTAATCAAATGACCTAGCAATTTTCAAATGCAAATTTTTAATGAAATTTATGCCACGTGTCATCATTACATTGGCACATGGGCTAGCTTCCAACAAATAATTCAAAAAAAAAGCACATGATCTCAAACCATGTGTGACAATTGTGACCATTTCAAACAAACAGTTCAAATATATTCAAATTTTGAAAAAAAAAATCAAATTATCACAAACTATGCATGTGTCACAATCATGACCATTCAAAATGGACAATGTATTATTATTGTTTTTTGAAAAAATCAGTTTATAAGATATTCCAAAATTGTGCCACATGTCACAATAAAAAAAATGTTGAAATTAATGACTCAAATCATAACACATTCAGAAGAAAATAAATATGTGAAATCCCTAAAAATCTACCATGTTTCCACATTAAATTTGATGAATTAAAAACCACATGGACCATGTTTGGCCACCAAATCTTGAAGAGGATGATGAAAGGACATAACATCATGTGGCCCAATTTCGATCACCAAATTTGAACGAACCAAAATTTTCCAAATTAAAAAAAATATTCAATAATTGAAATATTCATGTGCGTGCCATGTGGATAGATTGTGATGAATTACATTTGACAACCCAAATTTTTACAATCTATAATAAAACCATATTTGAAATAATTTCCGGTATTTCCATGTGGCAACATGTTATTAATTGCATCTACTCACCAAATAATTTGCATTGCAAATCGCAAACGACTATACGTATACTAGAAGTCAAAGGATGGAATCATACTTGATTGACGTTTTCTTTACATCCATAATCCAATGTCACATGCGACTACTATCATAAACAACTTGTCCAATATGACTAAAAGTTTTTTAATCATATTTGTCGCTTGCAACTAAAACATAGTCGTAGACACCAGTTGAAAAAGGGCCATTTTCCACTAGTGTTGCCTATTTTATTACATGGCCTTGATATCTACCATAGACTCTTTTAAGGATTCCATTTTTGCCATCCCATCCATCAAGGAATCGACCTTTGCTTCAATGGTTGTTTTCCATTCCACATTTTGTGGAGGTTTTGGCTCCATTTTCACCTTTTTAATCATAGGTTTCTATTTTGTGCTTTGTTGTTCACCACAACCAATCACACACCCATGTTAATTCATTCCATAATATCCCAACTATACATTAAAATTACATTCAAGTCTACCTCATTCCACTCAATCCTTCCACTAGATCCCTGTCCATTTGATTTATACTCATTTCCTCATCATTCCACTAGACTTACACCCACATTCACTTGATTCCACTCAAGTCCTTTCACTCTCATTTCACTAAGGTTACACCTCATTTTGTTCAAGTTCATCCACTTTCAATGGACATTAGACTTACACTCACCCAAACCTCATTACATTCAAGTTCATCCACTCTCAATGGACATTAGACTTACACTCACCCAAACCTCATTACACTCAAGTTCGTCCACTTTCAATGGACATTAGACTTATATTCACCCATACCTCATTACATTCAAGTTCATCCACTTTCACTGTACATTAGAGTTACACTCACATTCACCTAATCCATTCAAGTTCATCCACTTTCATTGTACATTAGAATCACACTCACATTCACTAAATTCCACTCAAGTCCTTTCACTCTCACTTCATCTCATTCCAATCACGACTTTCATTCTTTCCTCACTAGTACACTTCAATTTTACCCATTTGATTTTAATCTAATTGTTTTCCATTTCAACTCCACTTTAACTACACCTATCTCAAATTCATTCCATTTTAATATAGGTGGGTTCCATTACATCCCCATTCCATTGGATTTGTAAATTGATTCCACCTAAATTGGGACACTTGCCTATTTTAGGTGCTTTGTTGAAGCCCATGCCTTGGCTGTCTCTTGTGGATTTGTGTGGCTATCAAAGGCTCCTCTCACCGAAGCCTAAATCACATGTTATAATGCATGTGTACATTTCCATTATTAACATAATGGTGGAAACAAATGGTTAATGGGGTATATATTATGTCTATGGGTTTACATGCAACCTTATCTATGTCAAGCATTGAATTCCATGAACAATCCCACAAATTCTACAATCTAGGTATAACATTATTGTACCTTTAAAGACATGCTATGAGCAAAGGACATTTACCCCATTTTCCAAGGATTGCTCACGATCACACAAACCCTTCACATCCACTCGCTCTCATGTTCAACAAGTGGAACTTTCCAATATTTCACCAATGAGTTTCATGCATGGATGGGGCAACCCTTTGGTCTAGCTACATCCCCTCCTACCTTCCAAAGTCGCCTCCATTTATGCCTTGTAAAACTAAGGTGTTATTGCAAGTATTTTTCCACAATGCTAGGCTTCAATGGTGGGTCAATTATAAAAAGTTTGGCAAGGTTAGCATGAATAACCTCCCATTGTTTCATTGTGTGGTGTTTGAAATTATGGATAGTCACATTCAAATGTGAGTATGTCACTTCTTGCACCTTTTGTTGCCAATATGTCTTGCCATTAACAATCTCCCCAATTTCATTTGTAGGGATTTTCACAAGTGCGGGTTGCCTAGAGGCCACAACCTACTTCAGCTCCTTCTACAACTTTCCATGTAATTTCTTTAATTTTTTTCTCCATGGTTGAGTGGACATTGAACCTTCCTATGGGAACTCTATGTGTGAACTAGAGTATTGCGAAACATAAACCACTTATGGTTGGTCCAATGTAAGGTTGCCATTTGGCCCTAAGATAATTGGATGAATGAACTAGACCAATTTCCTTGGACATACCATGCACCCTTGGGTGGTGGCACCTAGAAACATGACATGTAACATAAATCACACAAATTATTAAACGTCATGGGTTCAACACAGTCTAAACCTAAAACACAAAAGCACAATGTCTCTAATAACATTAATCAACTACATATTATAAATTGTAATGTAATTATATTGATTTAAACATTCCAACAATGGTGGATCTTTAACTTGAATATATTTCAATTAATGGCTTGGTGGGTAGAAGTATCAAATGTAGGACATCCACATGCTTGGATTAATGATGAACTTAACAATGGAATGTAATGGTTTAGGACACAAACCACACCTTGGCTCATTATTGGAGCTATTGAATTTGATGCGATCACAACCTAAAATGCCTACATCCACAACACTTCACAAATCAAGATCCCATACGACATTCAACTTCACTCATAAACCATCGTGCCATCACCTTCCTCATGGATGGCAATGATTTGTTGCATGGGGTACTAATTTTGTTAGTTCCCACATGGCTCAAGTAATAAGTACAACATTATATGATAGCAAATGTAATAGTCTTTTAAGTTTCAACAACAATTGGTGTTAGTTAACATGAGACCCACTCATGATGCCATGCCCATACTCCTAATGAAAACAAATACATGTAACAATCATACATAAAAAATAACAAAGATAGTTAGTTCATGAGCACATTTTCCAAAGCTCATCATCAAGTACATTGCAAGCTAGTGGTAAATGTAACACTTGCCAAACCTCCATCTACACAACATGATTAACTTTTACTATGAGAGTTAAAGTTGTGATTTAGGAAATCTTCTTTCATAATGACACACATTATTTGCATTGATCCACAATTCAAAACATTATTGAATCCTAGGGGAAAAAAAACCACAAAAATTTGTGGACACAACTTTGTGACATGAATTTTCCAAGATTTCAAAGGATTTTCAACAAGGGATTCAAATCTTATTAATGGATTATGACAATGCCATATTGATAACATGAGCTGCTACAATCTATAACTAGTTTTGTGATAATATTTGCCTACAAAAAAAACATTCAACATTAAAACTAGTTGAGGAACTAGTTCATGTAGGAGATCAAATAGTCTTAACGATCTTTAGCTAGATCTGCAACAACTCACCAACATATAGTACTAATGCAAATGACCAAAATGCTTTAGAATAACAAAGCTAGCTAGTCACTATTAGTTGAGATTGATTCTCCACCAAATTACAAATGCAACTCATGCAAAGGGGTTCTATTATTGTTGCTAATGTTGGATTAGTTGCTTGAATAAGGAAATTTTCTAGAATTATAAAATTAGTTGTAGATGGCATACATCCAAGAATTCACATCAACTAAATGGGAGAAGAAATTGAGGAGTTGGAAAACACACCTAAAAACAAACACACCTTTTATTTATAGGTCTTAATAGGCTTTGGCTTTTTATTAATAGTTTCAATGTTTGTGGTTGTAGTTGAATGGGATGTCAAGGTTGAAGTTCTGAAAACACAAGTGGTGTAAAGGAAGAATACCCTACATGAATGGGAAAGGGAATTGATTGGAAAGTAGGAATAGTTGCATGAAGGGGAGCAAAGGTTGAATGAATGTGAGGAGCACATTATTAGCATAATCAATCACTAAAGAAAACTAAAAAGACTAAGAAGATTGGAAAGTTGTGCATGATGCCTTCTTGGAAAAGTACTAATTAACACAAAAAAATGAACTTGAAAAATCAATTATAAAATTTGAGAAGGTGTAGGAATCACTTTCCTTTGAGAAAAAAGAGATTGAGAATGTGAAGGTGGCTATTGAAAAATGAGGAGTCAAGATATATTAAGTGGAAGCAACCATTACAAATGGGAAACATGGTTATAGAAGTGGAGGACATGGAGCTCTTACCAAATTTAAGGTTGCATGAAGTGGGGAATTTGGAAAAGGTAGTGTGGGTTCAACACAAGAAGTAACAATCTAAACACTGGATGTTCATAAGATTGAATGAGGAGATTAGGAGGGAGAGATTGGAATCCGAGAGGGTCCAAAAGAAGCTTAAATGATCGTAACAATGAATAAAGAGGTTAGGAGGGGGAGATCTGGAATTTAAAAGGATTCAAAATGAGATCAAAATTGAGAAGGACCCACTTGAAGATGAACATGAATGTTTTAGAGAGGAGAGTAAACTAGACCAATGTCAAATTGAAGAGAATTGGGTGAAGGTTTGGAAAGACTAAAAGTTGGAGAAAGAAAAGATGGATGAGTGGAAAGAAAGCTAAAAATGAGATGGGCATAATTGTTGTGAACTTGAGTAGAAGGAGATGTTGAATAAGGAATTCCAACACAACATTGAGAATTTGGCAATGAAACTTCCCATTAAGAAGGAAACCTAAAGAAAGAAGTGCATCTACATGGAGAGATAGAAGTTGCAAACTAAAATTGAGGGTGAGAGAAAGAAGATTATGCAAGAAAGTGAGAAAGCTTGAATCTAAATTACAGAATAGAAACAAAAGATTGCTTAATAGCAGATAAAAGAAATGAAAGGTATAGGAGGTGGAAAGATAAGACATAACTAAGGTATACAAATGGAATAAATTCTTTGACATTATTATCATGAAAGACCATATTAACCAATTCCCGTTTGCAAAGAGGTGACGATTTTGGAATAGCAAGTCAAAAATTGGAATGTGATGGTCCATGTTGAAACAATCAAACAAATTACACTATTTACTACCATGATTCCTTTGTCTGTGGAAGCAACTAGTTTTCAAAATATTTACCATGGGTTTCACAAAGTCTTTGTAATACATAGAAATGCTAATAACAACACAAGGGCCTATGTCCACATAAATTGTTTTTAGCTATCATTATTGCTTTAAAACTTTTAAAATTGTGCAAAGATGTGTAAGATAGGTATAAAATGTGTTTTAAAGGACGTTGCATTAAGATCACAAGCAAATTTGAAAAACATACATACTCCACTCTCCATTGTTGTATCTTATCTTTCAAAAAAAATCTTTAAAGACTATTTGGGTGTAACAACTATAAGGGGTTGATGAATTTACTTGTTTGCTTATTGTAGTTGATTATTTCAACTTGGGTGTTGCCATCATGTTGGCTATAACTTTGGTCTTATTTGTTCGTGTTGGTGGAGGTGTGTTCTCTGATGATGACGGATCAGCAGTAGACGCACAATATTTAGTCTTGCTCCCATCACCAAATAATGATCTAACAACACCATATTCATTTTTTTCTTCTCCCTCCTCCTTTTCAACCTCCTCCTCGACGTTCAATGGGTTGGAGTGTTCATCACTTTGTGCTTCTACAATTGACATTATTGTGGGGCTTTGTTTGTCCCTATTGCAAGAAAACATCAAGAAGTAGAAAAGTGTAAGGTGGTATGACATTTAAAAAAAACGGCACACATTTATGAAAATGCAACTTTGAAGGGGGGGAGGGGGGAGAAAGAGTATCAAATGAATGGCCTAGACTTGAAGAGGGAACTAGGGAACAAAACCAATGAGTTTTATTTATTACACTTGTAGAAACTCCTTCTCCTTTAGCGACCACACATCAAGTTTGACACTGATCGAAACTTTCGTATGCTAGAATTTGAAACCTACAAGAGTCAAAAGAAAGCACAGGAGTTGGGATAACATAATGCACAAAGTTTGAACTCTACATGAGTTGAAAGAAAGCACAAGAGTTGGGATAAAATAATGCATAAAGTTTGAATTCTAGAGGAGTTGAGAGAAAAGAAAGGGTTAGTGGGTCTTTGTTTACAAATCTAGCTGCATATAATTAGGGTTTAGGGATGTATGAGTATCGAGAGTCATTTACTTAAAGACCATGGGCAAAATGACGTCTCCTCTTCTTCTTACACAAAGTGACATTGGTCTATACCATTTTTGTGCCCCATCTAGAATACATTAATAATTAAAATTTAATGGAATTAATGGATGTGGGTCTTGCATTGGTTTTTGCCTAAGGGTGTTTCTCATACATTTTATTTTCTATGCAAGAAATTGAAAAGAGGGTGTGAAACAAAAGGAGAGGGAGCCATGAAGGGGTGCACACTTTCACAAATTTGTAGATTTGTAGTGGTGAAACGTGAAGTTCTCAAGTTTTTATCTTCAACTTTTGATTTCACATGTCTCTAATTTTTGAATCAAATAACACACATGAATTTGAATTTCTTAATGTTGGGAACCAAACAATATTACAAGGTTGTGGGGTTGTTGATATAGGTCAACATACTTGTGGGAAGCAAGGCGGTGTAGTCAATGTTGGCCACCAAACCTTTCTGCATGATTTTAGCACTTTTGATTTTGGACACTAGTAAAAACTACATGGATGTAGAGCTATTGATATCGATTCCTATACTTGTTGGAAACAATTTTGTGTAATTGATGTTGGGCACTAAACCACATTGCAAGATTGGGTCAATGTTATGCTCTATTGTAATATTCATAATGTTAAGTTTTTTTTTTGGGTTTTGTTTAACAAGTCCTTATATATATGAATTTTTGCTTCTTCCCATTAGATGATGCAATGGGTTTCCAAGATGCCATTTCTTGCAATAGTGGGTTAAAAAAATCACATTAAATTAACTTTGTAGGCGCCACATCTAAAGATCCTGATAGTATACGAATGTCAAGATCAAAATGAGTCTTCTATATGCAGTTGGACTGATTGTTGGTCTTGATGCTTTTGATTATACTAGTTGGCATGATAGTGTTGAAGCATGTTTTGAATTTATGGCACATTTTACTGTTAGTGCAGGTAGTGAAGACCCAAGGTGCATCCTTCCATGATGTTTGAAAGATTTCATCATGTTGCATTGTGGCCCTTGTGATGGCAAATAATGGACTTAGCCTAAAAGTCATGAACCTTTCCTTGCATCATATATTAGTTAAAGATCTAGGTGTTTGAATTTTAAATTGGAATTGGGTTTCCTTCAATGTCTGATTAATTCATTATTTTTTATTACCACATGGAAATGTGGTGTTGCATCCTTGTAGGTGTGGCACCAATCAGACATGTAGTTTTTTGCAAGGTGTTGGGTCCAATGGTCTTCTTGGACTAGGTGTGTTAGAGATTTCAATGGCAAACACCATGGCCAGACAATGAGATACACAAAAAAAAATTTCCATGTGCTTTGACTTATATTTTTCAAGGAGGATCATCTTTGGTGACAAGGGCCCTCCGGAACAACCAAGGTTTCCACTTGTTAGCATGTCTATGTCTTATTCAGTGGTTTGAAGATGTTTATGACAAATTGATTTATTTCTTTTCTTGCATAAATGGTGTTTTTTATATTCCCCCACTTACCTATAGCCATTGTCAGGAATTGATGAAGTTGGTTAGGAAACATGGTAGCTAATCATTGTTATGTGTGTTGAAAGTGTTGGTATATACTTTATGAGTGGCACCCACAAGGTTATCATGACACTTAGGGCTATGATGCGCTCCCAAGTCCCAAGTTGGCCCAAGATGGGCCTTAGTTTCTAAAATAGCGGAATTGTGGGGACTTGAAGGCACGCTCCCAGCTCTCAACACTAAAAGGGGTAGAGGGGCGTGCTGAAACTCTGGGATGGGACTAGGAAGAGGGACAAGCTTTAGTTACTTACTTGAACCTACATCAAGCTAACCAACGAGTTGGTTAGTTCGCATTCTGGAGCACCCTTGGTGCTAGGACAAGCCTCGGGCAACTTTGGATTCACAAGACTCACCACGGCCCAAACTTGGTGATGCACCCCCAACTCCTTAAGGGACTCAAATGTGAGTCCAAATAAAAGACAGTAGAAGAAGGAAGAGTCAGGACGCACTCCCTAGCTCACAACACTTTGAGGGGTAGAGGGGCGTGTTGGAGCTCCGGGATGGGATTAGGAAGAATTGACAAGCTTATTCACTCACACAAGCCTGCA
>Ga0116230_10007382_pt1 | contig 10858 bp, 11 predicted proteins | sample S1TSphfallax_3_FD_88678 | JGI IMG/M metagenome (GOLD analysis project Ga0116230, IMG submission 88678) | Host-associated microbial communities from peat moss isolated from Minnesota, USA - S1T2_Fd - Sphagnum fallax MG | ecosystem: Host-associated > Plants > Peat moss > Unclassified | place...
CTTGTGATTAATTGTGGAATCACATAAGGGACCACGTGATTATGTTTTCTTGTGATTAATTGTGGAATCACATAAGGGACCACGTGATTATGTTTTCTTGTGATTAATTGTGGAATCACATAGGGAACTATGTGGTGGATAAACTTTAGAAAGATTTTGACTAGTTTCTTTTTGGTTGGTATATAAATGGGTGTTTATGACCTTGAGAAACACCTTCACTTGTACAAAGTTATTGTATGAATGCAAAATTTGTTAGAATTAAAGTTTTGATTTTTGAAAGGCTTTTGGTTTGGAATGGTTTTGGTGTTGTTTGTGTTTAGTTCATGGTAGGAGAATGGTGAAACTTGCATAGACAATTGAAGGATGAGAGAATAATTTTACAACCAAGAACATAGATTTCATAGCTATGTAGTAATCATACATAGTTTCGGTTCCAAACTCGTTCATGTTATACATACATAGTCAGCTTGAGGGGCTTATTCACTGATGTGTCTCTTGTCCCTTCGTGATTGGATGTCCCTGCCCAGTTATCTAGCATAAATAAATTTCCTATGGATGTAAAAATAATAAGTATCTACTGTGAGAATGGATGACATGTGTTGCACATCCACCTCCTGAGTAGATTATGGATGTAAAAGGTGCTGGTTATCTCTGGTGCTGGTTGGAGGCCAATGGTTACCAGAAATAGCCTCTGCCCTCCCATCCCTCAACTATTTTCAGTAATTTCTGTGGTTTTTTTGTTTTCAGTAATCAGCAGCCTCTCTCTTGTTATCTACTTCATATTGTTCTGATCTCCACGATTTGATTCTTCAACAGTGCTACTTCAATTTAAACTTCCTTCTTTGGTGGCAAGAAAACTCATAATTGCCATGAAAATTTGGAAAATATCATCATCCATGAAGAATATGGCCAACAACATTCTTGCATTTCCTCTAGGAATGCTTAGCAGAGGCCAGTAGGTCGAAAGGTTAATTGACACAATGAATTTGGCATCACAACAACAAAAAACATCTTGAAGGTCGTTTCAGATGTTAATGTGGAAGTAAAAATTGCAAAGAAGAAAGTGACAAGTTCTCACTGAGAGGTTCGGGTTTAAATTACTAATGGTGGTAGAGGTATGATTGACTTGTGATAACTTGACACGTGAAGGCTTGCACATAACAAGCACCTTGAACCCAGTAAGCACCTGGGCAACCAAGGCCTTTTAATCACTTGATATCTGCTTCCTGATTCTCATGGATTCATGAATGAAGGTTGCTTAATATATGAAAGTAGGCAGCTAAGAGCGTTTCTTTTAAATTCCTACCTGAAACATATGACTTTGACCTAAAGGAAGGATTTTCCACAAAACAATTGGCCCAAAATTTTCAGATTTAGACTAAACAATTCTACCAATTGCCAGATTTTTATTATTAGTTCCAGTAGGTAGCCAAAAATTATATTAAGATTTGATCTTTTCCCACTTCCATATTAGTACATGTGGTCAAATTTGGCCAAATCACTTTCGAGATGATGGCCACCTCAGCTACATCACAAAATTGGAAAAAGAAACCCTGCTAAGCAAGGTCCATCACTATACCGTAGCCTCAGTCAGCTTTCACTTAGAATATCAGTTCGCTTTGTAGGGTTGGAATTATTATCTGTATCGCGATCCACAGTATTATGCATATGGCATGCATCAAATATGAATTATTCATAGCGTACCCTGTCATAATTATGACAATTTCCAAGAACTTAGTGTATATTACCCAAATACTTAGGGAAATAGAGGTACTTATTGCAAAGAACACCCTACCTATTCACCTCTCCTATTAATTAGATGAGGTGTCTCCCAAGTTCATATTTTATTTTTTTTTGCAATGAGCCAATTTGATTGGCCCATCACTGAAAAAAAAAAGAAACTATGAAGGCTCATAGGAGCTTCTATTTTGAAGTATATAGTTCCTCGCCTCAGGCACACCTATGTAGGTGAAAGGAGGTGTCAAAGCATATGAAATAAAAGTGAAGTGCTATGGTGAACATGTTGGGGAACATATTGGGAACCAAAGAAAAATGAAAAAAAATCCTTTTTCTCCCACCCCCAGAAAAAAATTTAAAGGAAGAAAAGCAAAGCTCCTTGAGTGCATGCTTGGGCCTTCCCATTGGCTGCATGAAGTTTCTATTCCCAAAAGAGTTCGTCACCATTTTTGGCCTGGGCTAATACCCTCTGCAAAGAACATCCTACTTATCAAAAAACACACACACAATTGCAACGAACAGCCTACCTACTCACTGCGGGTTCTTATCATGCTATTATTAATTAGTGAACTGGGTACGCTCACAGCTATTTTTTAATGCAAAAGGAGCCAAATTTATTGGCCCATCAGCATTTTTTTTTGGAACATTGGATGTGCCGGCATAGAAGCACCTCTTTGGACCCCAGTTGCAAAATAGAAACAAATGTGCTACCCTAGACTTTACTTTTCAGTTTATATACATAGGATGTGAACTTTGGGCAAAACCATATGAGATAAAACCAAGGTGAAATTGGGAACATCTTGGTGAACATATTTGGGAACCCCATGGGAACGTGATGGCTAGACATTAGGAACAAGGGAAAAAAGAAATCCCCCCTGCCCCCCCCCCTCCCCTTTAAAAAAGAAAAAACTGGACATATTACAGAACACATTGGGAATAGACCAAAACTAAAAAAATCCCCCTCCCCCGGCCCGGCCCCCCGCCCTCCCCAAAAGAAAACCCAAGAAGAAAAACCAAGCCCCTTAGCCTTCTCATCATTGGCTGCATAAAATTTTAATAACCAAAACTGTTTGTCACCATTTGCAACCTGCGCTAATACCCCACTTCTAAACTGGCGGTACCCATGAACTAATTAATATGAATTACATTGAGCCTAATGTGAGGTACCAGAAGAATTCCTGGAAGAAATTCTTGCCAAACCACGAATAGAATAGAAGAAAAACATATTACATAACCCCCGCCACAGAAAAACTTGGACAGACTCCGCGACATATCCTGCCAATTTTAGCCACGTGTCAGAATCTCGATCATCCACACCAGATCATCAGTGCCCTTTAGTACCGTCTTTAATAATGAAATCGTCAAGGGCTGTCGTCAGGTATGTAGAAACTGACACGCGTCAGAAACCGACGCCGAGCTGTTTCTGCTTGCCTTTCTTTTGACAAGTGTCGAAAAGCTGACGGCTAGGAAAGTAGGACACGTGGGGGAAGCGCCCTCGACTTAAGGACCGTGTTCCAGATCTCGTGGTTAGTTGGTACCCTCAAATGAAGGTGACACGTTTGCTATAGGCCAAATTGGGCCAGCCGGGAGACTCTGGGACCCCCGCCGGCGTGCCGTTCCGACAACTCTCACCCCAGATCCGTAGATGCTTATGGACTTCTACTGCTTTGACACAAATTATATTAATTTTAGGAATGCTGGAATTTTCAAAAATACCATTCTCAAAGAACATTTTTTTGTGAAGGAAAATGAAGAATATTTTGAAATAATGAAGAGTATTGAATTTTTTGAAATGGAATCTTCAAAATTAAGTAGTAGCCCAGCAAACATGTGCGAAAGCTGCCCTAGGCCTATACTATGATTATATGGAACTTTTCAAACTTTGGGTCCTACGAGTGAATTTTGCCCTTTATAAAGAAAGATCTGCAGAAGTGGGGGAAGCAGTGTTTTATTTTGTAGCAGAGCAGCAGTGACGAGGCTCCAAACGCAGATTTCGACTTAACTGGCCACAGTTTTGTACAGGACCAGTATATGTGTAACCTATAGACAGCCCTGTGGTGATAATCTCCCCCCAAAAACTTAAAACTGGGCGAAATTTGGCGATCTGTTTTTGAAAAAACAGGGAATTTTCGCCAGAAATTTGGATCAGTTTCGGCTTTTGGCGATTTTTCGTCAAAAACAAAAAGACTGGGGGGGAGTCAGGAGTGGTGTTTTGTGTTTTGGAAGTGGGTCAGAGGATCAGAGAGTTTGTTGTTGATAGATACTCGTGTTGACTTAAAAATTCTCTGCCTCTTTAGTGAAGTTTATCCACTCCCTACAAATTGTGCTTTGTTTTCTGATATTGGTGTGGTCCCTCACAAATTCTCTGAAAGTATGCTGTTTTAAGAGATGGAACATTCAAGTATTATCGACAAGCATTTATAATCCTTTGCTGATTCAGCTTGGAAACAAGCATGCAATTGTGACCAGGAAAATGAAAAAAAGAAGGTTTCTTTCTTGGTCATGGTAGTAAAACAACAAGTGCACTCAACCGGTCTTTTTTTCTCCTCAATTAGGGTGTTGAGGGAAGAGCATCTGTAAGACTCTGCAGAACATGCAGAATACTGGTGAAGAAACCAAATGTTTTCACGTGACATTGGTACTTCTAAAGCATATTCAGCACAGGAACTGTACATAATTTCTTTTTGGTTTTCAGTCTTTGATCATGCCAACATGCACGCAATAGTGGATAAGCACATATACTAATCCAGATAGCAAAACCTACTACTACCCCAATCTTTGCCCATGGTGTACTAAATCACCATAAAACCAAAAAGATTGGAAATGAAAAGAAAAGTCACCTATGTCAAGTTAGATGGCTGTTGCAGCATCATCCCTCCTATCAAGTATTTATTGTTAGGAGGCATGTATGCTAGATGCAGGGGAGCTGTATTCAGAGTCCCTGGAACTCCACTGGTTTTAAACACCAGTGAACACATTTTCTCCAGCCTCACCCTGATTAGTGACCATTGTCAAAAAATACTTATTTGGCACTTGAGTGCCAAACTACATAGTATCCCAGAATGGCATATTTATCTGAGAGTGGGTTCCACAAATGCCAAACCCATGGCATTGCATGTAGTTCTTGTTTACTCATATTTCTCAAATTGGACAATGTCTTTCTTTTTCTAATTTTTTTAAGTGTGTATTGTAAATTATTCACCATGTGTAAAAACTGTTGGATTATTTAGTTTGTGTTCAGTTTGCTAACTTCTCTAATGATAGTTGCAACTTGCCTGACTTTCATCTTTGAATAACAATCCACAAATATATTCTTGTTAAGCATAAGACATACAATAGCATGCATGCATCAAATGGTGTTTCATTATTTGAGGTCCTAAGTGATATGCCTTTCTAGGCAAACCCTCAAGTGAGAGGATTCATTTAGTCGAGTCCCTAGTTCGGACCATCACGAGTCGACACCTGGTTTGACAACACTAATGAGTCGCATAAGTGTTGGTGAATGAGGGTTTAAAGAAGGGGGCTCAAAGAGATCTCCTTGAACTATATAAAGTTTGCAGTTAGGCCATGAGATGGGAGATGGTAATCGTGGGCAAGAGGCCTTGAACCAATTGGGAAGTTTGCAACGGGTTTAGTCCCACTAGTTTAAAGGTCAGGGTCAGCCCAGGGTCATGAGACCAAGCTGAATGCTAAAATTGCCCAAATGCATGGCTTGCCATGTGCAAGTAATTTAGGTGTTTAGCAAGGAGTGTGGTAGAAGGAGTGGGCACAGAGGTGCCAAGGCGAATCTAGGTGCGGGACTAAGGCATAGAGGCAAAGAAACACCTGCTCAAGAAACTTTCCTATCTTGAAACATAAGGTGGCTACCGGATGGTGCAATGCTTTTTTCTTCAATTTGGTTATGTCACTATGTGATGACTTGGAATAGAGCAAGTTGTTCACAAGGCTACATGTTGCATAGACTATTGACAACAACACCATTGCAAAATGTCAAAATGTAACGGATTCACAAATTTGTCAAGCTAAATTCTCCATATGCATTGCAACCAAAAACTATTGCATAATTATTGAAAATAAATTCAACCTTTACAAAGTAGATTTGAGAGCAATTATTTAGTCTTCTTTAAGTTCCTAGTTTAAAATAAGCGATCTTAATTTTTGCAACCTGAATTGGAACCTCCACCAAAATTAGAATAAAATCCAACCGAAATGCAAAACTAGTTTCTCCTAAAAAGAACTAAGCCAGACTCTAGTGTCCAGACTAAAAATTTAGAAATTTGAAAAAAAGGCTCAAAACCTCACAACAAGTTTCGTCCAATTAAACTATTAATTGAACCCAAAGAAACAACTTTCTCCTCAAAACCTAGAGGCTGGAACCAAACAACATTGGGTTTTACTTTAAAGAGAAGATTTTTTATTTAAATGTATAAATATAAGGGGAGTGACTTTTAACATGCAAAAGATGTGATGACTAAACAACAATAAGTTGTAAAATTTTGTCTATTAATAAAATGAATAAGGAGTGAAATCAAACTGAATTGTCAAATTCTTTGCTTTTACATGGAACACATAATACAAGAAAAAGAAAACGCAAATACATGGGTAGCAACTAAATATTAGTAGGACAACATTACTGGTTGGTGAATTTGAAAAGTATGGTCCATTAGGAAAATAACACCTTTTTAATCAACTACAATGTTTTTTCTATTTTTCAAAAGTTAAGCAAGAAACAAGTAAGCTAGTAAGATAAATAAGGTAACCACCAGAATTTGATTGTTGATGTTGTAAAGAGCTAACGTTGGAGTTGGAATCAAGTGTGACATCTATCAACACCCTCCCTCACTCCTAATTCTATTTGTTTAAGTAAGCATGATTAGCATGATCTAGTATTCCTATGTCTATTCTAAGGGTGCAAATTTTAATTCAACTTAATTAAAAAATCTACTTATTGTTTTGTAATTGCAACATACAATACATCAAGTTGTGCACTATCAACTTGTTCACGAATATAGTGGTGATGTATTTCAATATGTTTCGTGCATGCATGCAAAACTAGATTTTGCACAAGCTTGATTGCAAATTGATTATCACATTGTAATCGTGTTGGTGTATCTTCCAAGTATTGCAATTCTTTAAGTAGTAATTGTAACCAAACCGCTTCTTTAGCATTATTTGCCAATGCATGGTATTTAGTTTCAATGGTAAATATGGTCACTGTAGGTTTGAGTTTGTTGCTTTAGAGAATCATGTTGAAGCCAAATTTGAAAAGTAGCGCTAGTAGTTGAACATCTCTTGTAAAGATCATGGCCCTAGTTAGAATCAACAAATCCTTCCAATCTTAGAATTTCCTTTCGCAAAAATATCATGCCAAAGTGTGTTGTCCTTTTGATGTTTTTTTTTTTTTGCAACCTTGAAATGGGCCCATTGTGGAACATTCATTTATCTACTAACACAACTAACATCATATGATAAATCATGTCTACTTCGTGTTAACCAAATCAAATTACCCACAAGAATTTGATAATATCCTTGGTCAATGAACTTTGATTTCATGTCCACTTGAACTTTAATACCTTCATCCATGGGTGTAGTTGTTGGATTACAATCTATCATTCTGAATTTAGTGAAGACATCTTGTGCATATAACTACTAACACATCACAAATGCCTAATGATAGGTATAAAAATTGCATACCAATGTAAGCATGCATAATTCTTAATTTTGACATTTCAAACTTTTGTTCTAGTTGTGTTTCTACAAAGGCAAAATTGATTTTGCAAAATCTTGTCAATTCTATAATATTACGAGTGTGATGTTTGCTTAAGCCCATAAATAGCTCAATGAAGTCGACACACCAAGTGTTATTTTCCTTCCACTTCAAATCCTTGAAGTTGGTACATGAAGGCTTGTTTTTCTAAATCACCCTTCAAATGAGTTGTTTTGACATCAAAATGTTTAATTGCCCATTAATTCTTGGATGTCATCACCACCACCATGAGAATTGTTGGCTACTTGACAGTTGGGGTGAAAGTCTCATCAAAGTCCAAACCTCTATATTGTTGGAAACCTCTTACAAATAATCAAACTTCAAGTTTATCCAATTCTCCACTTGCTATTTTCTTCACCTTGAATACCCACTTTGAGGTGATAAGGTTCTTGCCTATTGGAAGCTCTATTAATTCCTTTTTTTTTCTTTTTTAATTGATTTAATTTTTGATTCCATTGTTATTCGCCAACCCAAATGTTGTGAAGCCTCATAGTATTCTGCAAGTTTTCGAGGTTTTCATTTGCTTTAATGAAGTTCACATAGTCCTTGAAATGCATGGGTATGCTTCAAAGCCTTCTAAAAACCTATGTTTGGACAAGGGTTTGAATAGGAGTCCTTGCTTGATGTGGTTGTACTTGCATGGTTAATTCTTTAACATTCTTTTGACATCCAAAACGGAATCTATTCATTTGTCGCTTGATATATTAACTTGTATTTTAGATGATGCATCCATTCTTGTGATGACAAATTCCAATGGTTGTGGTCCAATAGCCTCATCATCATGAAACAATCCTAGTGGTATGGTTGAAATAGTTGACAATTTTTTTACTATTGTTACCAAAGAACTAGAGAGTCCTATGGAATGTTCATCATACACCACATCTTTTGCTAACTATTACCCTTTTTGTCAAAGGATTGAAATAATAATATCCTTTTGACCTATCATCATACCCAACAAACATACACCTAGAAAATTTTGGTTGCATTTTGTTTCTCTTTGATTTTTCAATATGAACATATATGATGCAACCAAGATTATCAAATGGTCTAATATTGGTGGTTCTCTTGAATACACATGTATAGGAATGAAACCATGATGGGACCTTGGTGGGCTTCTATCAATCAAATAATTAGTTATGCTAACTACTTTTGTCCATAGTTGTGGAGCGCAAATGTTTTCCATTGCCATGGTTTTAGCCCTTTCTACTATTGTGCAATTCTTCCTTTTTACCACACCATTTTGGTGTGGGGTATGTGCTATAGTTAGTTTGTTTTTGTATGTTGTGAAAGTTGCAAAAACCATTGAATTCGTTAAACAATAATTCTCCTTCCTTATTTGTCCTTAGCACCTTAAAGTTTTGTCTATCATTTTTTTCCACCAATCCTTTGAAAATGTTGAAGTTTGAAAATGCTTGACTCTTTGTAATAAGAAAGTAAATCCAAGATTTTCTATTGAAGTCATCTATAAAGGTAGTAAAACACTTTGAATTTCCAAGAGATTTGTGAAAAAAATGGTTAAGACCATGAATGACTTCATTAATTCCAATAGCTCTATGTTGGTTCAATTTTGGTACATGTTCCTTGTGCTACTTCTTGAGCATGAAGTGCTAGCATATGTTTGATGTTGGGGAAATTGGCGGCATGCCTTGTGATCATCTTGGATTTGATAACATTTGCAAACCTTGGGAGTGGTGATGGCCTAGTCTTCTATGCCAAAACTCAATGATTGCAATGGTTGTTGAATTAATGTCCATTACCAAGGCAACTAACTTTTGAGGCTCTAATTGCATATGATTCAAACCATTTGAAATGTTTTTTTGTTCCCATTGCTAGTACCTTGGAAGATTGTTTGGCATTCAACACCCAACATTTATTTGCACCAAATACCATTAAGTAACCTTTATTGGCTATTATTCCCACTAATAAAATAATGATATTTGGAACATAAAAAACATCATGGATGTATTTGGCATCTCCATTATTTGAAATCACAATGTTTCCTTTCTTGCAAACTAGGTGATAATGACCAGCTATAGACTTGACATTTTGAAGTTTAGTGGTCTACATCAATGCTTTGAAATTTTGAGGATCTCCCATCACATGAGTTGTAGCACCCGAGTCCAAACCAATTAGTATCTATAAGGATTGGATTTACGGCAAAAACATAAGTTTCAAGATCTTTTGAACATTCATTGTTGATCTTTCCCACCCAATATTTTTGTTGGACACAATGACTACAATCATTTCTTGATGAGTCAAAACTAGTGCTTTTAGTGTTGAAACCAAAATTTCAAAAACATTGGGGATGGACTCATTAGATTTTCTTCCTCCACCATCTCTTTGTGTTTGTGATCTTGTTGAATCATGGTATTGACCATAAGATGATTGCCCATGTTACATTGTTGTTGTGATCCATGTTGAAGTTCGGGGTACTCCCTTGCCCAATGCCCAAGTTGGTGATAGTTGTTGCAATGTCCAAGTTGATGTCCAAAGGAAAGTCCTTGAATATTCCTTTTGTTGTTGTTGTGAAAGCCCATGTCTATCTCCCTAATTTGACTATATAGGTTTGGAGTTATGGGTCTTTTTGTCTATATCTAAAGTTTGTTTGTTTGGTGTATCTATTGGTTCTCCTACTTTGGATCACTAGAGCTTTTTCGTTTCCCTATTTACTAAATTTCGTTTCTTGCCTATGTTCTTCAAGGAGAAATTTTCATATCAATTTTTCAAATGATGGTAGAACATCTTGAGCAATCACACTTTGAATGAAACTTTCCAAAGATGTTGGTAAAACATTCATGACAATATGCATAGTGATTGTATGTTTGTGACCTCAATGACTTGTACAAGTTGTGTGACCATTTCTTTCACCACTATATGAATTCAAGGTGTTTCCATGGTATGGTGTACACACTCAATGTTAAAACAAGTACATATAATATCAAAAAATAATAACATGTAAAATATCAATCATTTTGAACTCTTCTAAAAATCACATTAAAGGTAACTGTACACCAATAATTTTATAAATGTTATTTAAAACACCCTATTTAACAACAAAATACCATTCTTTATTAATTTTAAATTTCCACTTTATTTTTGTAAAATGATAAAGACAACATTCAACCCAACTACATTTTTAATGGAAGAACATTTTACAACTTTAAAAAAAAATCATAATCATCAACATTACAATAACATAATGTACTACCAAACATTTTTGTACCATTTAATATAAACTTCTTGACTTTATTACAAATTGAAATTTTTGATGTGGAAGATTATTCATTATGGTGGTCTTTTTGTATGTGCAAAGTTTCATGGATCAATTTTCATTAAAACTAGTATTTTTTAGTC